>SCPN01001549.1_pt1 | contig 100798 bp, 110 predicted proteins | sample 6106831 | NCBI WGS metagenome assembly SCPN01 (sample SAMN10720447, study PRJNA508395) | human gut metagenome | isolation source: Participant 1, 0 month
TTTCTTCGAGTTACGCTTTATCTGGTTCACTATCTCCATTATCTGTTTTGCGGTACTCATATCATCTTTGAAAAGAGTTGTGATACTTCCAACTGATTTAAATGGTTCACCCATCAATACTTTATTATCTTCGATATTTCCATTTGCTACTATATAGTCCACTATCAGATTTACGAATCTCATCTGATTTATGTTCAAGCGCTCTTCTGACATAAAACAACTGAAGGCTTCGTTTACTGCCGCTCTATCTACACCGACTATTTTTCGTACTAATCTGCCTATCGGTGTCTCTCCGTATTCCTTTATATAATCTTCCTTTGAACCAAGCTCAGTCCACAGAATTCGTTCCAATTCCCTTAGATCCGTTTCTGTCAGCTTTTTGTTGTTTTTCAGCTTATACACTGACAATTTGTCACTATGCTCTTTCAGGTAAAATTCGACTTTTTTACGATAATTTTTCAAGTCATTTCCGCCATATAAAGGTTCACCCGGTGTACCATCTGTTATAGAGTCCGTGAAATTTGTATAGTATATTGGCCGTACCTGTCTGTCAAGGTACTGCAACAGACCTCTTAAAGCTTCTCTTACTGTATCAAGCTCTATTATAGTGACTTTATCCCAAAATTCATTTGTCTGGACCTTTTCGATAATCTCCTTTTTCTTTTCCACCTGTGGGATTGAGTATTTGGCAGACAGCTTTTCTGCGGTCTGAACCACTATATTCACCGGACTTTGTATGCTTTTGCTTTGCAACAGTCCAAGATCTATACTGTATACCAGATAGTCAAATCTTCGCGCCAGCTCATCTTCCTTTTTAGGCCTGATAAGAGGTGCAATATGCTCCCTGATATCCGAAATCTCTATTGTCTCCAGATTATCCCACGATGATGAAGCCCTGAAAAACTCTACATAACGCAGATGTCTTTTCACCATAAAGCTATCGTCATTTAAGCTAATTACATCTTCCTTTAAATCATCCACAAGGCTTTTTCTGTAGGCTTTTTCTGTAATCTGCGTATACCTCATCACTACTGTATACCGGTGCCTGAAGCTCTCTGACAATCTGGGCTTTTGTGTTATATATTTTCTCATTGAGTGATTCTGTTATGCCATTCTCCGCTCCATTTTTGTTCACGCGGAAATATTCAAAATTGTTACAGAAATCAAATATAAGAAATCTTTCTTTGTCCATACCCTCTCCAAGCAGATTAGAGCAAAGCCTGGTTCCCCTTCCAATCATCTGCCAGAACTTGGCATAGCTTTTTACCTTCTTAAAAAATACAAGATTCAAAATCTCCGGAATATCTATTCCTGTGTCGAGCATATCAACAGATACTGCTATCTGTGGCATTTTATCACTTGTGCTAAACTCATCTATCAATGAATCACTGTACTTTATACTATAATCTATCCGCTTTATGAAGTCTCCTCCATATTCCGGAAAAAGCTTATTGAAACGCTCGACTATTGCCTGCGCATGCAAAGAGTTTTAGCAAAATTGGCCATTGTACGCTAAGCTTGTCTCCACCCTCAATTTTTAAGCCCTTTTCCATAAGCTCTCTTAAAACCTTATCAATTGTATCCGCGTTAAAAAGCCATGTATTTACAGCCTCTCCTGATATATCATCACCTACAGTGTCATCATCAGAAAATGTATCCTCATACTCTTCTTTTTCCTCATCTGACAGCTCATCATAGTGAATACCGCTTTCCATTATTTTTGACTTATATTCCAGTGTAGAATAATTGACCAGATAGCCATCTTCCACCGCTTTTTCAAGCTCATACGCAAATGTCGGAACTCCTCTTTCAAGGTCAAAGACTCCATATGTGTTTTTGTCGATTTCATTCTTTGGAGTGGCAGTCATACCAAGTAACATCGCATCAAAATACTCAAATATTTCCTGATATTTTTTGTAAATGCTGCGGTGTACTTCATCGCAGATTATGAGCTGAAAATGCCCCGGACTAAAGAGCTTCTCACCATATTTGTTTTTCCTCTCATCTATGGCATTCATCATCGTCGGATATGTAGAAAAAATCATCCTGCACGACTCAGGGTCATCTTTATTGTCAAGCAGATTACAGCATGATAAATCAGGAAGCAGATTCGTATAATTGTTTTTGGCCTGCTTCACAAGAGCTTTTCTGTCTGCGAGGAACAGAATATTTTTCACGTAATTGTGGCGCCTTAATACATCAACAATACTAATGCTCACTCTTGTCTTTCCTGAACCTGTGGCCTGCACTATAAGCATCTTACGGTGCTTATTTGTGATAGCATCGCAGACTGCGGTTACAGCCTCTTTCTGATACGGTCTGTTGGTAATATCATCGCTTATCCGTATATTTTCAAGCGGAATCCTTGAAGTGCGTCCATCCATCTCAAGCTGCAGCTCTTCCTGTGTGAAAAAGCCTGAAACCTCACGCCTTGGATATCCCATATAATCATTCGTATAGAAAAATTCAAATCCATTTGTTATGAAAATAAGAGGGCGTCTATTGTATTTATTCTGCAAACAGTCAGCATACAGCTTCGCCTGCTGGCTTCCTACCATAGCATCCACAGAAGCCTTTTTAGCCTCCACTACAGCAAGTGGAAGATTATCCTTTCCCCAAAGAACATAATCCACATACCCTGTTCCTGTGCTGTTTGGCATTCCTGTAACCGGCTCCTCCTCCGTGACATTTCTGCCAATAACCCATCCTGCCTCCTTTAAGGCAACATCTATATATCTCTTGCGGGTTTCTGCCTCACTTATCGTATCTACATGGAACTCCCTTGTCTTTACATTCTGACTACGCTTCTTTGCCATCTGCTCGCGGAGCTCTTCATTCTCCTTCAATACGCTCTCGAGCTTTTTATCCTTACTGCTTAAGCCCTCATACAGCTTCATGAGCTCATCAGCCTTTATACGCTTTTCATTACCGCTTGCAAGAATCGACTCATCATATGTCTTCTCATCGTATTCCCTCGAATATGAATAATCAATCCAATCGCAAAACTCAAACAAATCACGAAGCGCTATTATTGCTTCATCCCTGCCTATATTGTTGTTGGTATGAACTGCAACATTTCCCAAATGAATAGTATATTTGAGCATTGGAAACAGCCTTGGCTCAATTATCCTCCTAAACGTCGGCTCATGAATGAGACTTGATACATTATCTCTGTACGGAAGCGAAAGCTCCGCGTCGTATGAGAAAACAAACCTCACTGCAAGCTCAAGTGCACGCCTCGACAAAATGGCACAAGTAGCCGGTGAAATGGATAAACTTTTTTCTGCTTCAACTGCCTGCTTTGCAAAATCTGCGTATTCTTCTTTCTTTAAAAGGTAATCAAAATTTGTTTCCATGTAATCACCCCTTTTATCTTTCTACAAGCACTTTGCATCTCTTCCTGCAAAATGCAATTCCATAATACATGATATTCTGTCTGTCATTATTTAACAGATATTCCTGATATCTTCTATCCTTTATCTGTTTCAGAGCTTTTTCACAGGATTTTTCCATAGCTTTAAAATCTTTTGTGTATTTAAGCTCTGCAATAATTCCTTCATCCGGATCATCTGTCTCCACAATAATATCTGCAAAGCCCTCTCCTGCCTCAACATTTGACTTTACCAGCCAGTCCTCATTGCCACTCAAAATGCCAATAAGCAGATTATGATAGGAGCTTTCCTTTTCCTCATTTCTCGCTTTTGTGTCAAAAACGCTCACCGAATTGCTCAGCACCTTGTTTAAATACATTTCCATTATCTGTGTATTTCCATCTTTGAAAGCCTTCCAAAAGTCCTGCAACTGCTCGGTATTGGAAAATATTTTATTTCTAAACCACTCCTGTATCTGCAGCTTAAATACTTCTTTAATCTCCTTGTTCGGAATTACAAGGTTATATTTTTTGTCCTCACTTATCTTTGTATATGTCAGATAACCTGTTGTAAACAGAACACTCCATAGATTATCAATATTATTGTCTATTTCGTCATAGGTCATATCCAGACGGATTTGCTTGTCTATGGCTTCTCCCGCGATCAAACGCTCAATTTCATCTCTGGTTGTCTTACCAGCCTTATCTATAAACCTCTTAACAAGCTCATTTCCGCTTGTATTAATCCAATACGCTTCCGGTCCAGCCATTGGATCATCTTTTATTCTGTCAACATGATTGATTACATCCCACGGACAATATACATCAACATTTCCGAAATGATAACCATCATACCATTCCTTTGTCTCTGCAAACCTGTTTTCCATATGATAAAATTCCAGCAAACGCTCTACTTCCTCATCCGTAAAGCCAAAGTGTTCATCAAATCTTGTATCCGTAATAGATAAAATCTTGAAATTATTTAATCCTGTAAAAATACTTTCTTTTGAAACACGAAGACAACCTGTTAAGACAGCAAAATCCAATGCCTCATTTGTCTTTAATGCTTTTCCGAATATGGCACGTATCAAAGAAACCATCTCTTTATAATAGCCGTTCTGAAATGCCTTATCCAGTGGAACATCATATTCATCTATTAAAATAACCGTTTTTCTGCAATGGTGCTTATATAACAGCTCAGATAAAGTTTGAAGCGAAGCATACAGTGCCTCATCTCTCATTTCATATCTGCCATCCTCTAATCGGATTAAAGAAGCATACGCCGACTTATCGTCAATGTCCAGCCTGTCACTCTGCTTCAAATATGCAAATCTCTTAGCTTCCTTTGCAATTATCTCTATCATCTGATACTTTGCAGCTTGAAAATCGAGTCCTTCCACATTCTTTAAAGATAGAAATATCACAGGATACTTGCCCATATTATCATCACACAGTTTTTTGTTGTGCGATATATAAAGACCATCAAATAATTCAGAAGCTGCTCCAATTTCAAAGAAAGATTTGAGCATACTCATGTTTAGAGTCTTGCCAAAACGACGCGGTCTGGTAAAAAGGTTGACTTTTCCCCGGCTGTCAACCAACTGTTCAATCAGCTTTGTCTTATCGACATAGTAATATCCATCTGAACGGATTTCCTCAAAGCTCTCTATTCCCACCGGTAGTTTAATTGATTCTGTCATGCTTGCTCATCTCCTTTCGAAATACCAATATCCTTCTCAAATTTTTTGATATAGCACTACCCCCTCTCTTTTTATTGATTCCAACAATTCTTTTCTTACAGGCTTATCCAAATCCACTATATCAAATTCCAACAACGTTGAAGTTGTTTCGTCTACATCCAAAATAAAATGACTACTGCTACCACCGCAAAAAGCCAGATCTATATCACTTCGCTCTTTATAATCACCTCGCGCTCTTGAACCAAAAAGAATTACTTTTTCAACACAATTCTTCTTCGCCAGCTGGATAATTTCCTGTAATACTTTACATTTTATTCCTGTTTTTTCAAAGGTACTATTTACATCCATAAATGCTCCTATATTACTTCATTTATTCTTCCTCTTTAATCACCTTTAAGAAACGCTTGACCTCCGCCCATGCACGCTTGGACTCAGGGAAATTGAGGTATCCCATCTGGAACACATGAAACATCCCCTCATACACTGACAGTCGCACCTTAACGCCCTGGATTCTTGCCTTTGCAGCGGCCTCTACCGAGTCAGATAAGAGCATCTCTATCGAGCCTACCTGTATGAGCATTGGTGGAAAGCCTCTGAAATTACCAATAGCGGCGATATGTATGGATCCATTTTATCGTGGTCACCGGGATAGTCATTCACGTAGATAGACTGTCCCTTGTGTTCCCAAACAGTGGGTCCTTTTCGTAGTTTGTCTCATATGACTCTCCGCCTGCTGTGAGGTCTGTCCATGGTGACATGGCTACTATTCCTGCCGGAAGCGGCATGACGTGGTCTCGAAGATACATGGTGAGGCACATTGCAAGTCCTCCTCCCGCTGAGTCTCCTGCCAGCACAATCTGCGAACCAAACCAGCCCTGTGACAAGAGCCATTTATAGCAGGCTATGGCATCCTCAAGTGCTGCCGGATACGGGTGCTCCGGCGCCACGCGATAGTCAGGCGTGAGCACTGAGCAGCCTTCACTTACCTCATTATAAAGGCCTGCAAATACATAGTATGCATTGCGCACTGCCCCCATATATCCACCACCATGCAACTGCAGTATCACACGCTCTGTATTTGGGTTTTCCTTTGAAGATAAAAGCTTCATAGTGAAACCGCCCATATCTATATCCTCTGTTACAAAGCAGTCCGGAACAAGCCATGCAGGTTCCTTCATGCGCTTCCTGAGCTCTCCGGATTTTATTTTTTTGCCGATTGCAAGGTCATTTGTGATATGTCCCATCAGATTAGCAAGTATTTTTCCCTGTATACTGACTTCTTCATCTGCCACAGCTGCATTGCTATGGGCTTTTTCCACATGCTCACTTTTCATGGCAGATAATGAGTTCTTAAATGTCTTTTCAAGCTTATTACCCAAAGCTCCTATTATTCCAGTTTCATTATCACCATTACTATCGCCGTTTTCAATTTCCGGATGGTAGTTTCCCATCTCTTCATCCTCAAACATATGCGAATTTCCTATTCCATGAAAGCCTATCATATATGAAATCTCCGTTTCAGCTCTGTTCTGGCTCTTTTGTCACCGATAATCAGTGTTCCGAGAAACAAAAACAGCGATGCGCCCATCGCTCCCATTGCCAGATATGGGAACCATATGACCTTGACTGCCACAAGTATCATCGCAATCACGCTCATCAGCACAAGAAAAAGCTGCATCATCATGTAGCTCTGCCAGTTTCTTATGTTTACTATCATAAGTATAATTGTTGCAAGAACCATCGCCAGTATGGCACTTGGGAAAACAAATGTAAGTGCCCAGCCACTGGCTCCTGTGAGCAGGTCTATGCCCTCGAGAAACAGCACCGTGAACACAAATGTGCTTACAATTTTAAAAATATATCCGTTTCTTCCGACTATTGCCAGACGCAGCGTCACATTCGCATAGATTACAACAAGAAGCACTATAAAGCTCCAGTTTATCTCATGGTCTGTCATGTAATCAACAGTTGTCAGCACAATCTGTCCTACTATAGACAGAAACAATATGATATTTTCCAGTAATCTGTATTTTCTTGATGCGCCCTTGACGTCAGGATATCTCGTACCGTTGTCATGGCTTGCTGTACTATCTGTACTATCTGCCCTCTTTGCTGCACTATCTGTATCGTTTACGCACTTATCCGGCACATCATTATGCTGTTCAAAAACCCCTTCAGTGCCCTGATGATTGTCCGATGACAGTTCAACCGGTGCCACAACCTGCTGGCAGAGCGGGCATTTATCTGTATTGTCTGCAATATACACACCGCATTTCATGCATTTAGTCATAATACTCTCCATTTGTCTCAATTGTCACTTCCACTCCGTCATTTACAAGCTTCTTAAAAAAGCTTCTCTGAATCATCGTATCGGCCAGAATAGATGAGAAAGTAAACACCAGCGTGTCCTTGTAGGAGCATATGGTGCCCTTCATAGGCTGTCCCTTGGACATTGGTATAAAGGAATAAAAGCCTGTTATATACGGCTCGTATTCCGGCTCCACCTTTATATTTCCAATATTGGTGATAGTGGTGGTATTCGCCAGTGCCGACTGCGTATAGACCGCCTTCATTGCCAGATTTTTTATAAAAAGAGGCACCGGTCTCATCAGGATATTTTTCTGATTTGACACACTGTATGAGAAAAGATCCTCCAGATGCTCCTTCGAAATCTGTGAATTGATGGAATCCGTCACTATTTTAAGCACCTCCTCAAATGTGTAGGAGCTGTTTTGCGGTCTGAATTCAGCAGATATCATGACAAAAAAGTTCTTTGTGGTCACGGAGTCAAAATAAGGACGAAGGTTCACAGGAACTGCAACCCTGACAGGCATATCGTTTGGCATGCCGTGAAAACACTCCTGATACACACTCCACACAAAGCATGCTACCAGATAATCATTTATGGAAACTCCATAGCGATGGCAGACCTGCTTCAGCTGTGATACAGGCATCATGCCATGTATCAGCCCAAACTCTCCATCGGGTACCTTTTCCAGCTTTAAAAGATACGCCTTCTGCCTGTTAAAGCCACTTGGCTTACTTGATTTGTAGTTCTTTACAAAGCTGTCCTCTCTATTTAAGGATGTGCCCTGCGTCAATGAATCGCCCTTTAGCTTTGCAATCTCCGGATGTATGAGACGCAGATACTGGTAGGTGAGCTCCCTAAGGAAATTGATGCCGCCCATGCCATCTGTCAACACATGAAATACCTCAAGATTTATTCTGTTCTTATAGTATGTCACCCTGAAAAGATAGCTGTGATTCTTGTTCGGTCTTATAAATCTGCACGGAAATGTATTTTCCTCATGCACCTTTGGTGCCTTTTTGCCATTTTCCTCAAAATAGTTCCAGAATACTCCCATCCTGAGTCTCACATTAAACAGACCAAACTTCGGAAGCACTATATCCAGTGCCTCCTGCAGCTTTTCACTGTCAATCTCATCAGTTAAGGTGACTGAAATCCTATATACATTTGTCATGCTCTCCCCCGCTATACTAGGGAACAGATTTGCTGTGTTGTCCAGCTTGTCCCAGCGGATTGAACGCGTTTTCGACATTTTAAATTCCTCGCTTATTATAATGATATAGCGAAGCAGCACCCTAATCGAGCCTGCCGTACACCTCCATCGGCACATATGCCTTTATCTGTATCCCATCAGCCACATATTCCTCCGACACAAGCTCGCCCTGTTTTCTGATGAGCTGTATCACGCCAGCCTTATCATATGGGATAATTCTCTCAATATATACCTTATTCTCTCTTAATATCTCCTCTAAAAGAGATTTTACCTCATCTAATCCCAGATCCTTTGCCGCTGAAATGTTAAGAGTATAATCTGCCCTGAAATCATGCAGCGGTTCGTTGTCTGTGCGGGCATCCTGCTTATTAAAAAGTGTGACAAATTTCTTGTCTTTTACACCAAGATCATCCAATGTCTGGTAGGTTATGAACATCTGCTTTTCCCGCTGCATATTTGATGCGTCCACCACATGGAAAATGATGTCAGCGTACTTTGCCTCCTCAAGGGTGCTCTTGAAAGCCTCTATCAGATGGTGCGGCAGCTTTCTGATAAACCCGACCGTATCAGTTAAAAGCACCTGCTGCTTGCCATCAAGCGCAAGAATACGCGTTGTAGGATCAAGCGTTGCAAAGAGCTTATCCTCCTCAAGCACATCTGCCTCTGTCAGGTGATTTAACAGCGTGGATTTACCTGCGTTAGTATATCCTACTATCGCAACAACCGGTACTTTATTTTTTTCACGCTTTGCCCTTGTGATATCTCTGTGCTTCTGCTGAACCTCTTTCAGCTCTCTTCGAAGCTGTGCTATCCTGTCATTTATGAGACGGCGGTCCACCTCAAGCTTTTTCTCTCCGGGACCTCTTGTTCCTATTCCACCGCCAAGCCTTGACATGGACTTTCCCAGTCCCGACAAACGGCTTAATCTGTACTTGAGCTGAGCAAGCTCAACCTGTATCTTACCCTCACTTGTTGTGGCTCTTGATGCAAAAATATCAAGAATAACAAGTGTCCTGTCCATAACCTTTGTGTCAAGGTACGTCTCCAGATTTTTCTGCTGTGCCGGACTCAGCTCATCATCGCACACAATGCCTGTTGCCCCTGTACTCTCCACAAGCTCTGCAATCTCTGCCACCTTGCCGGTGCCGACATACGTGCCCGGATGAATTTTTTCTCTTCTTTGGATAAGTGTGCCTACAACTGTCGCACCTGCTGTCTTTACCAGCTCCGCAAGCTCTGAAAGTGAATCATCTGCATCATCACCGTCCTGCTCACTTACTCCGACGAGCACTACTCTCTCCTCAATATCCTCTATCTTAATAGTATCTGCCATAATCTATCTGGTCTCCAAAAACTGATATTCTCTTGCTGCATCCTCGTCATCGGGATAATCCTTCATGTATTCCTCCATTTTGCTCTTTGCTGTAGCAAAATCGCCGGAATACTCATATGCTATAATCATAGCCTTTGTTATCTGCTGCTTGTTCGGCACACTTTCAAGTTCAAGTGCGTTCTGAAAATAAGTAATCGCAGTGTCATAGTTACCATTGTCCATCTGCGCCTGTCCCATATTCATCAGATCATACGAATCCGCCTCACCGCTGTCCAGGTATTTCTTAAAATACTTCTGCGAGCTGTCATTGTCGCCCTTTCTTCTGATATACCTCACCCATATAGTAGTTTGCCTTGACAAGCTTCTCATCAACAGCCTTTTTGCAGACTCTTTATTGCCGAATCATAATCGCCAAGCATGGTGTATATACGGCCTCTCTGCATATAGTCATCAGCAGTTTTTGCCTTAAGCTTTAAGGCATTATCCAGGTATTCCTTTCCCTGGTCATTCATGCCATACTTTGACAAGGTCTCATAAACGCCAAGATAGAGCTCATAATTATCATTATTCTCACTGAGCGCCGTCTTAAAATCCTTCAAGCCCTTGTCTGTATCATTCTTGGCAAAATATATACAGCCTCTCAGATAGTATGCATCAGAATCCTTATTATAGTCGATAATAGCCGTATATGTATCAATTGCTCCATCCACGTCACCGCTTAAATACTGTGCCTTTGCCTTATAATAACATATGTCAAGCTCCTCTGCGCCCACTGAGCCCACCGACTGGTCCAGTGCCTTCTGAAAAGCATCGACCGCATCATCATAGCTGCCGTTTTCTATACAGTTGATGCCATACTGTCTGTACGCATCCTTGTCCTTTGCCTTGTCGCCGGAGCCACAGCCGGTAAGCATGCCTGCTGTGAGCACTACGGTAAGCGTGAGTGCCATAAATTTATTCTTTATCATAATAGTTCTCCATGTGTATATTCTTCCCCTTATTATATATGTATTTGCCAAACTTGTAAATCCCGCCCTTACATTTCTGCTAGGGCCCGCAGTTCACGTTGAGGCAGGGCCGGTGACGTATACACTCTCGTGAGTGCTACGCTGCACTGCCAAGATACTGTAGGAATTATGCTTATGCTCGACGAAACCGTCGAAACTCGCCTTCCATGGCTCGATTTCTCCTTGCCCCGGCATCCATGCCGGGCCATTTCTGTGTTGCATGGGCATAATTCAACAGTATCTAGGCAGCTTCGCTATTCGCTTTCACAAGAGTGTATACGTCACCGGTCCTACCCCACCGTGAACTGCGGATTATGAGATTGTAAGCTGCAATAGTACGGTTTATGTGCGTGGTGGGGGATACACAGTCTCGGAAGTGCTACGCTGCGCTGCCAAGATACTGTAGGAATTATGCCTTGCAGGCTTTCTATGCTCGACGAAACCGTCGAAACTCGCCTTCCATGGCTCGATTTCTCCTTGTCCCGGCATCCATGCCGGGCCATTTCTGTGTTGCTTGGGCATAATTCAACAGTATCTAGACAGCTTCGCTATTCGCTCTCACGAGACTGTGTATCCCCCACCACGCCCACAAACCTCACTTTTCCATAAAAAAAATAAGTATCGGTAAGTAGTGCAACACATCATCTCACATCTTTCCACAACATAGTAAGACGTAAGCACCGGCCACCGGTGCGCACACGTCACCACAATCTCACCACAGCGTAGCAAGACGTAAGCACCGGCCACCGGTGCGCACACGTCACCACACACATTTTGCCACAACGTAAGGGACGTAAGCGCAGGGGACGGCGTACACACATACTCTTGCGAGAGCGCATAGCGAAGCTGCCTAGTGTCTGTAGGATTATGCTTAGAACCACAGAAATGCACCGCCATGGACGGCGGGGCAAGGCGTTATGCGCCACGGACGGCGCATAAAAGCCGGTTTCGTCAGCCTGCGAAACACTCCGGGCATAATCCGTACAGACACTTGGCAGCGTAGCGTAGCGAACGCAAGAGTATGTGTGCACGCCGTCCCCTGCGCTTACGTCCCGACCTACCAAAAAAGAACCCCCGCGGGATGCACCCACGGGAGTTCTTAAGCCCAATTTGTATTTAAAGGAGGAAGAAAAATTCTAAGCCTCTAAATGCCAGATTTCATCATTGTACTGCTTGATTGTTCTGTCAGAAGAGAAGAAACCAGCCTTGCTGATGTTGACAAGCATCTTCTTAGCCCAAGCCTTCTTATCCTCATAATCAGCGTAAGCCTTCTCTTTTGTCTTGCAGTAATCCTCAAAGTCAGGGAATGTCATGAACCAATCTTTGTTGAGGAGCTCGTTGTAAAGTCTCTCTAAGTTCTCCTTAGAACCAACCTTCATCATCTCATCACTTACAAGGAAGTCAACAGCCTTCTTTAAGTCTGCGTCCTTGTCATAGTAATCCTTAGAGCAGTAGTCGCCTCTCTCATATCTGTCGATAACAGTCTGTGAATCCTCACCGAATACATAGATGTTCTCATCGCCGACAAGCTCAGCTATCTCTACGTTTGCTCCGTCACTTGTTCCAAGTGTAATAGCACCGTTAAGCATGAACTTCATGTTTCCTGTTCCTGATGCCTCCTTAGAAGCAAGAGAAATCTGCTCTGAAATATTTGCAGCCGGGAATAATTTCTCAGCTAATGTTACATTGTAGTTCTCAACCATGAATACCTTAAGGTATGGACTTACCTCAGGATCATTGTTGATAATCTGCTGTAAGCAGAGGATTGCATGGATGATATCCTTTGCAATGATATATGCAGGAGCTGCCTTTGCACCGAAGAAGCACGTGATTGGTGTAGATGGCTTCTTGCCTGCCTTGATCTCAAAGTACTTACGGATGATGTAAAGCACGTTGAGCTGCTGTCTCTTGTACTCGTGAAGTCTCTTAACCTGGATATCAAAGATTGAATTGTCAGGTACGTCGAGATTCTGAGTCTTCTTTAAGTAAGAAGCAAGCTCTGTCTTCTTTGCGTTCTTGATGTCAACAAGCTTTGTGAGAACAGCGTCATCATTGATGAAATTGCCAAGCTTCTCTAACTCGTTTGCATCCTTCTTCCAGCCGTCACCGATAAGCTCTGTGATGTATGCTGAAAGCTCCGGGTTACAAGACATTAACCAACGACGGAATGTGATACCGTTTGTCTTGTTGTTGAACTTCTCAGGATATAACTTGTAGAAGTTGTTGAGCTCTGTATTCTTTAAAATCTCTGTGTGGAGGTATGCAACACCATTTACAGAATATCCGAAATGAATATCCATGTGTGCCATGTGTACAAGACCGTCCTTGATAATGTATGTGCTCTCGTCAGCTACCTTTGCGCGAACCTTGTTGTCAAGCTCACGGATGATTGGCATAAGCTGTGGAACTGCCTTCTCCAAGAAGCTGATTGGCCATTTTTCAAGAGCCTCTGCAAGGATTGTGTGGTTAGTGTATGCACAAACCTTTGATACAATCTCAATAGCCTCATCCATCAGGATGCCCTTCTCCTGAAGGAGACGGATAAGCTCTGGAATAACCATTGATGGATGTGTATCGTTAATCTGAACTGCTGCATAATCAGCAAGGTCATGTAAATTAGAGCCCTTTGCCTCTGCCTCTGCAAGGATAAGTCTTGCTGCGTTTGATACCATGAAATACTGCTGGTATACACGAAGGAGACGTCCCTTATCATCTGAATCATCAGGATATAAGAATAATGTAAGGTTCTTCTTGATATCATCCTTGTCGAAATCAATTGTGTCGCCTACGATTGACTCATCAACTGACTCGATGTCGAATAAGTGAAGCTTTGTTGTACGGTTGTTATATCCAACTACGTCGATATCGTAAAGTCTTGACTGTACTGTGAATCCGCCAAAGCTTACAGGATATGTGATATCTGTCTTTGTAAGCCAGCTCTCCTTTGTAATCCATGGGTTTGGAGTCTCCTTCTGGAGATTATTCTCAAATACCTGCTTGAATAATCCGTAGTGGTAGTTGAGGCCTACACCGTCTCCGTTGAGTCCGAGTGTTGCGATTGAATCTATGAAGCATGCTGCAAGACGTCCAAGTCCGCCATTTCCAAGTGAAGGCTCAAGCTCGATTTCCTCGATTTCAGCAAGTGACTTTCCGTTTTTCTCAAGAGTCTCTTTAACTTCATCGTAGATGCCTAAGTTGATAAGGTTGTTTGATAAAAGCTTTCCGATAAGGAACTCTGCTGAGATATAGTAGAGCTTTTTCTTTCCTTTGTTTGAAACCTTTTTCTCTGCCTTGTCTTTTACAAGCTCAAGTAATGCGTAGTATACTTCCTCGTCTGTACTAACACTGATTCCCTTCTGAAGCTTTGTTTCGATTTCCTGCATGATTGCCATTTTGATTTCCTCCCAAATCTGTTATCATGTGTACACGCCAATGTGTCAAATTAACTAATTTTCATTTAGCGTGCTTAACTTCCTTGTGTCATTTGATGAATCAAGTATAATCCATTACACTGCACAATTCTTGCAATATACAGTCGAAAACTTGCACAATCCTATCATTTTTCGGTATTTTTAGTGGCTTTTCAAGAAATAATATGCTAAAATATCATCATGAATATATTAGAATATGAAAATTATCACGAAGCCAAAACACATGTGGAGCTTACGTTCCCATACAATACCTACCTGTGCTCGATTCCTCTTGATTTTTCCGGAGTTCCGCTGCACTGGCACGACGACATGGAGCTTATCTATATAAAGAAGGGCTGCGGTCATATATCTGTGGATTTTAAGGAGTACCATGTCACAGCGCCAAGCCTTGTGCTGATTCTGCCGGGACAGCTTCACTCTATAGACCAATATATGGATGAATCGATGGAGTACGAAAATATCATATTTTCCCTGTCGATGCTGCTTCCCGGAAAGTACGATTACACCAAGGAGGATTTTCTTACACCTCTCTTAGCCGGCAGATTCACAGTTCCGACAGTTTTTACACCGGTGTATCCATACTACGAGGATGTCGTGGCTCCAATAGATGCATGCGATGAGATTTGCAAGACGATGCCGCAGGGCTATCAGCTTTATATAAAGAGCAAGCTCTACGAATTCTTTTTTGTGCTTGATAACCGCTGCCGTAATCTGACAAAGCCACTAAAAAGCAAAAAGACTCTTGATAAGATGAAGGTTGTGCTCAAATATGTGGAAAATAATTATGCCGACAAAATCTCCATTGCCGATATCGCTGATGTAGCCGGGTTTTCCGAGTCTCATTTTATGAGGTATTTTAAAGAAACCATGGGCACATCGTTTGTTGACTATTTAAATGACTACCGCCTGACCATGGCTGCGAGACTTTTACAAAGCTCAGACAGCTCGGTGCTTTCTATTTCCGGTGAAGTGGGTTTTGAAAGCCTGTCATATTTTAACAGAGCCTTCAAAAAGCACTATGGCATGACACCTCTGCAGTACCGCAAGGGCAGTTGACACCACTCTAGGTAGTTGCAATACAATATTTCTTAAATAAACGATGGAAAATAATCATGAAAAAAAATACATACATAAAAATGACTGCCCCATTCCGTGAAAATAACAGGGCAGCCCGAAAGCTTGAATTAATCAATAAAATATGCACTTATTTAGTTTTTATCACATACCCTGTATACGTGCTGTATCTGTGCTTTACAGCCGGTCATATGCTTGCACTCTCAATCATTGCTCCGCTTGTCGGCTTTATTGCAGTATCGGTTTTCAGATATATCGTAAACAGACCACGCCCATACGAAAAATTTGATATGCCGCCTGTCATTCCAAAGGATACCCACGGCAGGTCTTTTCCTAGCAGACATGTTTTTTCTGCATTTATAATTGCATTTACTGTTTTAATATGCTCACCTGCTGCTTCGCCTTTATGGTTCACCGGCATTTTGCTTGCAGTCCTTGCAGCTATCATTGCCTGTGTCCGTGTAATATCAGGTGTGCACTTTATCAGCGATGTTGTCGGTGCTTTTGTTTTTTGCCATTGAAGCATATATAGTGACTGTTTTCTTTTTATAAATAGCTGTTAGTTGTTGTTTCCACCATCAACACTCTTTTTTATGGCATTTCCGGCATCATCTACGGCATCCTTTGCGCCGTCTATTACATCCTTGCCGGCATCACCTGCGCCGTCTATCACATCTTTTCCGGCATCGCCTGCTCCGTCTATCACATCCTTGCCGGCATTTCCGGCGCCATCTATGATATCCTTGCCGGCATTCCCGGCATCGTCGGTGGCAGAGCCACCTCTTTGTGTATTTTCAACCATTGAGGTGTCAGCCACATTACTATTGTTTCCACAGGCTGCAAAAGCGCTTGCAGCAGCGAGTATCAGGCAAAGTGCCAATAAATATTTCATTTTCTTCATTGTATCAGTCTCCTTTTGTTTTGGAGATAGTATGGGCAATTTTCGTAATTTATACATCATTCGTAACTATTCTGAACCACTGAAAAAAGCTGATGCGTCATGCATGCATGTAAGTGACATTTTTCTTGTTCTCAGCTTTGGTTTCGTGATGAGTGCCGCGATATATGAAAAGATTAGTGCTGCCGACACTCCGACGGCACAAGCCTTAAAACCGCCCTTAAACAGACCTATAAAGCCCTCGCTGTCCACTGCCTCCTTCACACCCTTCCACAGTACATTGCCAAAGCCCAAAAGCGGTACGTTGGCACCGGCGCCTGCCCACTTTGAAAATGGCCCATATATGCCGACGGCGCCAAGAAGCAGCGCTCCCGTGCACACGAGCATTACCATAATTCTGCCCGGCATGAGCTTTGTTTTTTCCATTAAAATCTGTACGATGGCGCAGATTATACCACCCACGACAAATGCTTTTACATAATCCATTATATCCTTACACCTTTCTTCTATTTTTGAACGTGCAGCCCATCCCAAAAACGGCTCGTTCACCCTATCTCGTTCACCCTATTATATATGTGAAGCCATCAGCTTCAAATTACAGCTTCAAGCACCTACACCATGTGCAATTCCCGGTACTGACTCTCCCTCGTTGAAGCTGACAGGCGAAAGAAGTGCTCCTGTCGGCACAAAATAGTATACGCTTCAATTCACCACTTCTTAGCTTTGGCAGGTAATATGCTGACAAAACGGTTGCCGAGCATGCACAGCCCGAACCACCTGAGCCCGTGTTCTGGTTCGTTGCATCAAACATCTTCATGCCACAGTCCTCGTGATTTTTGCTTATGTCCACGCCTTTTTGCCTGCACAGGTCAATCAGTATCTTCTGCCCGACGCTTCCAAGATCTCCTGTCACTATCCTGTCGTAATAGGAAGCCTTTCTCAAAATCACTCAGATGATTTACTATCAGCTCACAGGCCGCAGGGCCATTGCAGCGCCATGTTCATGGCGTCCTTTATGCCATAATCCACCACAACTCCTGTTGTGATTCCCTCAATCTTTGATATACTATCTGCATTGTCACCCCCAGTCCATTCATTGTCACACCCGGTCTGTGTCTCATTACCACCTGCTCCACTGCCCACAATAAATGCTGCACTTCCTGTCACTGTCCACGTCGCTGACACCGGTCTTTGATTGGCATACTGGTTAGGGAAGCGAAACTGCTTTTCGGCACTGCCGAAGTGGCTCGATGTCACTGCCACCGCATGCCTTGCATACCCTGCTGCCACAAATGCCGCGGCAAGTGAGAGCGACTCCCCGCATGTGGAGCATGCTCCATACACTCCAAACCACGGAATACGGAAGTTTTCCACACCAAAGGTTGTGGCCATAGACTGTCCGAGCAGATCTCCTGCAAATACATAGTCCATGTCGGATGCATCCAGATGTGCTTTTCCAAGGGCCATTGTGAGTGCATCGCGCTGCATGGAGCTCTCTGCCTTTTCCCACGTATTCTGCCCAAACCTGTCATCTTTGCCTACAATATCAAACAGACCTCCAAGCGGTCCGTCCGCCTCCTTTGTGCCTACTACCGAACTGCTTTCCAATATAAAAGGAGCCTCCGTAAAACGGAGACTCCACTTTCCCAATTTTTGCTGCATACCGACTCTCCTTACTCTTAATCTCATCAAATCATAGATTCAATTAATGTCAGTATGCACAAACATATAAAATATATTCATTCAGATATAACAGCTCTATTTGCCATCATATGACACAACTGCGTCCACATCATACTTGCTAAGAAGCTTTCTGCCATTAAGACCTGCAAGCTCAATAAGGAAAAGCATCTTCACAACCTCTCCTCCAAGCTCCTCAACAAGCTCTGCTGCTGCCTGCATTGTGCCTCCTGTAGCGATAAGATCATCCACAAGAACCACCTTCTGACCAGGCTTTACTGAGTCCTTGTGCATCTCAATTGTTGCTGTGCCATACTCAAGGTCATATGTCTTTGATACAGTCTCACATGGCAGCTTGCCTGCTTTTCTCACCATAACAAACGGTTTATGAAGCGCATATGCTATCGGCATGCCAAAAACAAAGCCCCTTGATTCTGCTCCTGCTATCACATCAAAATCAAGTCCGTCAAGCTTCTTTATCATCTCGTCAATTGCAAGCTTTAATCCATCTGCATCCTGGATAACACTTGTCACATCGCGGAACATGATGCCCTTCTCCGGGAAATCCGGGATAGTTCTGATATAGTCCTTTACTGTTTTCATTGTATGTACCTTCCTTATATGTTATGTATTTAATATGTATTTACAAATATATTCGTGACGCATTTGTCCTTTTGTATGCATTACCATTTTACTCTCTTGTGGCGCCATATGCAAATCAAAATCACTTCACCTTATGATACCCATCTATGCACTCCACGACATCCACTATTTCTATCGTGCCGGCATGTGAATCAGCCACAAAGCGTATATCAAATTTGCCGTATCTCATGCCATAGATATAATCCCTGGCCTTGTTGTATGCAGCTCTTGGATCCTGTGCCAGAATATGCTCCACAGTAATGCGGGTGTCTTCATCCATACAGCTTTTAAGTGCCTCATCGCGCCAGATAACATGCACCGTATCCCATCTGTGCTCTGCGGCAAAGCCATCTGATGCCTTAGGATGTGAGTCTGCATATGCCAGATACGGCTTTATATCATAGATTGGTGTGCCGTCAAGCATATCTACACCTGACACATGAATTATGGGGCCCTTGCTGTTTTTGTACTCAACCCTATCAAGCCTTACAGAGGATAGTCCCATGCCGTTTGGGCGAAACGGCGAACGTGTGGCAAAAACACGCCTCTCTTTTCCCGGCCTCCAAGCCTGGGTGGTGTGACGAGCGGTGTAAATTTCTCCACCCTGTTTTCGGAAAAACCCCATATAATCCACAAATGTGTGAACTCCTCTATTCCGCGAAGCGCATCGGGGTTTTGGTATTTTGGTTCAAATACTATCTGCCCTGCTGCCTCAGGCACAAGGCCGCTCTGCCTTGGAATGCCAAATTTCTCTCCAAATCCGGTGTGCATAATCGCAACCGGCTCTATACTCTTCTCATACATATTTCTATACCAGTATTTTATTCAGTATATCATCCTCGAGCACAAGCTTCTTTGCCGCGTCGCGGTACTCCTTCTCATGCAGATATGTGTGCCTGAACGGCTTCATGGATGGCGCCATATCTATCGCATCCAGAAAATCCTGCTTTCTCATGCCAAGAGTGGCCGCATAGTCGAAAAAGCCTGTCCTTTTGAGCACAGTGCACACCCTTACATATCTGTGGTTCTGCACTACACTCATGATATAGGTTGCTATGCCGACCTGTATGCCATGAAGCTGTGGATGCTCAAGAATTTTGTCAAGCGCATGTGAAATGAGATGCTCACTGCCGCTGGTCGGCGCACTGCTTCCCGCTATCTCGTTTGCTATGCCGCTCATGGCAAGCGAATCCACGAGTTCCTTTAGGAAAAGCTCATCCTTTATGCTCTCATAAGGTGTACGCACAAAGCTGTTGACCGCCTTTTTAGCGACCATCACGGCAAAGTCATTGACCACGCCTGCACCGTGCTTTCCTCAAAATCCAGTCATAGAGTGCTGTAATCTTTGACACCATATCCCCGATGCCTGAATATATAAACTTCTCCGGTGCTGTGCGGATGACCTGTGTGTCAACTATGATACCATGCGCAAGCTTTGCAGGAACCGACGTACGCTTGCCGTGCACCAAAAGTGATGCACTGGCGCTAGAAAAACCATCACTTGAGCTTGAGGTCGGCACACTGATAAATGGCATATTTCTTAGAAAAGCTGCATATTTTCCTGCATCTATTACCTTTCCGCCGCCCACTGACACAACTGCCTTTGCCTTGTTTGGTATATCAAAAGCAAGGGTAATGATATCGTCTATCTCAACCGTATCAAGCTCGCTGTACTCTAGCACTGTGATACCGGCATCAGTAAGCGACTTCATTATAGTATCTCCAAACATATCTATGAGACCGTTTCCCATAAAAATGACTACGCTCGTCAGCTCCTCACTCTTTAAATACTCTCCGATTTTGTTTAATGTTCCATTTCCCACCTTGAGGATTGATGGAATGGATATTGCTTTTCCTGTCTGCATTTTCATTCTCCTCTTTTTATTTAATATGCCGGACTATCATTGCTTTGCATCAAAAATTGTCGCACTGTAGCCCTGTTTTTTCTTGCTGTCATACATGGCGGTGTCTGCCCTTCTGTAGAGCTGGTCAAACGTGATACAATCCATTCCGTCATAAAAGCATGCACCAAGACTGAGCAATATATGCTTTCCATTCATCTCTGCTATATCAATATGCTCTATGTTTGAAAAAAGCCTGTCAAAAAAAGCTTCTGCCCGCTCTTTATCAAGCATCCCCGGTATAAATACCGCAAACTCATCCCCGCCCAGGCGAAGCACGACATCATCATCACGACATGATTTGCGCAGAGTATCAGCAATTGCTATTATCACCTTGTCGCCCACTGCATGTCCATAGGTGTCGTTTATTGACTTAAACTTGTCACAATCCAAAAGACAAAGCAGACCGCACTGTTTGCGGACGAGATACTCTGTTATCTTATTCTCTCCACTTCCGCGGTTGCGTATACCTGTCATCAAATCAATCTGTGCCAGATACATAAGCCTGTCTTCACGTCGCTTTTCCTCGTCAATATTCTCCACGCAGTAAAGCACATGCCACAGCCTGCCATCTGCATCATAGTCTACAGGAATAAACCTTTCACGGCACCAGCCTGATACCTTTCCCGATAAACTCGTGCACTATGGTATTTTTTCCACGAAGTCTGTCCTCTACAGTACTGATATCCACAAACTCCAGAGCCTCTTTGCGCTGTGCCTTAGTACAGAACTCATTCATCACACTGTTTATATGCCCCGGGAAATCCTCATCTATCCTATATTCCCCCTCACTTTGCGGTTTTACCCCCATGAAGTGTACAACCTCATCCAAAGTCTTTACTATATGGTATCTGTGTGTCTGCACATTTACCAGTGCCATGGATATATAGATACTTGAAAGTGATGAATAGCTGCTAAGCATCGCTTCCTTATTCGACTTTGTGAAGGAATTGCGCAGCTTAAGCAATGATATAAGCAAGGTTCCTATCATATCTAGGAACGTGGTCAGTCCGAGATTTCCGGTGGATTATCCACACCGAAAAGCCCTTTATCTCATCCTTGTAGCGGATTGGACATACCACCAGGTTTAACAGATTATAGGATTCCCTGCGCTCGTCCTTTATCTGCTCTATATCTGTGATAATTACATTCCTGTCCTTGTCAAAGGTCTGATACCACCAGCCTATTATGTCCATATCGACATTCTGCAATTCATGTATCTCCGGCACTATTCCATCCGCACACCACTCATATGTATTGTTGGTGACATGCTTCTCATCACAATCCTCAAATATATATATGCGGTCAGAACCGATATGTTTTCCAAAAAATCTGATAAACTCATTAATCTGCTCATCCGGTGTATCATAATTGAGTGCAGATCTGAGTGCCTTATTTATGACAAGCTCGTATTTTATGATTGTCTTCATACCTGCTGCATCCTCGTATTGTTACTTGTATATTACTCGTATTATTCAAAACCACCACACACATTCGCAAAACTGCACGATGTCCGCGCTTAACAACATTATACCAAATTTTTTCAAAAATGCACATAAATCATGGTATTCTTACCATTATTTTTTTCTCTTTATTTTCAATCATCGTAAGCACAGGAATGTGCTTTCTTTCTGAGTGCACGTATAACCGGATATGTTTCAAATGCGTTTCCTTCCACATACACAGCCTCCGGTCTGTACTTTACAATCTGCTTCACCTGCTCCTTTACATATGCCTTCCACTGTGGCTTCTCCATCAGTACCTCTGCATATGCTGTCTCACTGTCAATCTCTGTTAATTCAAGCTGCGGAACAGGCATTGCATCAACATGACAGATATGCACACCCTTTATTCCTCGTGCTTTTGCAACATTCATAAGCTGCTCGTCTGTCTGACTGTCACATGCCATGGCTGCAGTATCTCCTTTACTGCCATACCACACTATCACAGAGCTGTCTTTATGAAGAGAAAGCGCCTTTTCGCATGCCTTTACAGCTTCATCCTGCTCCTTAACAGTCATGATAAAGCCTCCCTTATGACAGAATATCGCACCGGGAATTCCTGTAGCATTTACCAGCTCCTCACCTTCAAGCCCAAGCCACTCTGCCGGAAAAGAACACTTGTAATTCATCGAATACTCTCTTTTCTGTGGCTGTATACAAAAGCCGCCTCTGTTTGACGGAAAAATAACAAACGCGATATCCGTCTCACTCAGCGCCTTCTGACACGGGATAAACTCAGGAAGCACAAGTATCCTGCTTGCCGGATCGTGCTTTGCAAGCACCTCCTCCACTCTCTTATCAGCTCTCTCATTGCCACGGTATCTCTCAAATTTGTTTTCCAGTATCATGCCTGCCACGCTTACCGCCTGAAAGAAAGCCTCATCGCTGCCACCTTCATAATCCCATGACGGGTTGAAATTGCCTATAAGTGTTGCAAGCTCGTTTTTCTCACCTGTATTGTCATTGTTGTCGAGAGGCTGGACAAATGACTCATCGAATTTTACCGCAAGCTCCTCACCTAGAATATCCGCTCCAACAGCCTCCCACAGCAGGCCAAACGCCGCATACGGCACACCGTTTTCCCTGATTCTGCTGTCCTTCTGATGATGGTCAAACTCACCACGCCCTATATCAAAAACTATTCCTGTAAAATCATCAGGCACACTATTAGCCCCTTGTTATGCTGATCTCAGGGTTTATATACAAAAGCAGGGCTGATGAGAACACATCATCTGCATGAAATTTGCCACCATGTGTAAAGGCACAGGCATCCTTTTGTTTTATCTGCTCTATTAATCTGCTCATTTTTTAACCTCATATGTATTCTTTTACGTTGCGATACCTTATAACTCTTTAATCATAATTGTAATACTCAAAATGTCAATATAATTGATGCTAAAACATCAGTTGACATAAAGTGCTGTCTGTATTACTATATATAATACAAATAATACATTTATATCACTTACAAATTTTGTCAGATTACAGCCTGCTAATAAATATCGATACATTTCAAGCAGGCTATGACATATAAACAGTAAGATACAGGAGGTTCACATGATAATAGAACTCGACATGTCAAGCAGCACCCCGATATACGTACAGCTTAGAAACCAGATTGTAAAGGGAATAGGCAAAGGTGAGCTAAAGACCGGCGAAAAGCTTCCGACCGTGCGCCAGCTTGCAAGCGATGCCGGTGTAAACACAATGACGGTCAATAAAGCCTATCAGATTTTGAAAAATGAGGGATTTATCCGCACAGACAGACGGCTCGGCGCTTTTGTGTCCGAATCCATCGCAGATGATACCGATTTCACTGAAAAGCTGGAATCAGAGCTTGAGCTTTTAAGTGCTGAAGCCTGTCTCACCGGAATGAGCCGTGAGGAATTTTTATCAATGTGTGATAAAATGTATTCACAAATGAAACCATGCACCGCTTAGCAGAGGAGGCTGACTATGGAAATTATCATGTTTATTATCTTTATAGTTACAAACCTTTTTATCATACTATGTATGCAATTTGCGTACACACACGCCTATAAATATGAAAATGGCATGTATCTCAATGTACATATTCCATCATCTCACAAAGAAGATGCCGAAGTCACCGAAATCGTCACCACCGGAAAATGCAAAATGAAACACTTTCAGATTGCCAATGTGATTATCTCCATTGCGATATGCTTTATTGTTTTTTTATTAACATTGCCGTTTTTGTTCTGGTATATATTGTCTGGATGTTTGCATATATATTTGGAATCATTCATATTCCAAACAACTCCCACCGGAAAATGTATGCTCTGAAAAATACAAAACGGATGGATAATAGAAGCCCAACGCAAAAAGGTTTATATCGACACCCGCGTTTCAGCAGAAGCCGGTGCCACGACAGTCAGCTATAAATGGCACGCACTCTTTTTAATTACTGAGCTTGCAGCATATATACCATACTTTATGCTTGGTGACACCCATTACAATATCCTTATGATTTCGCTGTTTTTGTGCTCTGTTTTAATATCCACACTTTCGCTGGTATTTCATGCTTTTATAAACAAAAGCGAGCGCCACGTATACAGCATGGATTCAAAGCTCAACCTTATTGTCAACAATACCATGAAAAAATATAAAAGCATCGCAATGCTTCTCCTAAGCGGACTAAACGCCGTCGCATGGATTTATGTAGCCTTATACACAGGTATCACCGGAATACTTCCGGCATCATCCTATTATGTGTATATTTTCATTCAGTTAATAGCCGGTTTTGGGATTTATTGTTACAATTTATATGGGCTTAAACAGAAAGAAGGAACTGCTGTCTGCCAACACCTCACCAATAGATGTGGACGATGATGAATACTGGAAAACCGGCTACTACTATAATCCCGACGACAAACATATTCTCATTGAAAACCGCATGCAGTCCGGCAACTACACGTTTAATTATGCTAAAAAAGGCGCGTGGATTTTCACAGGAATCACCTGTGCAATAATAGCCGGCTGTATCATCCTGGTGTTTGTCTGCATGCTTCCTTTGATTAATATACAGGAAAAAATCACTCTGACAAACAATAACCTTACTATTTCTGCCGGTGGCTATACAAGCGAGATTGATGTAAATGACATCACAGAGCTTAAGCTTCTGGACGAGCTGCCGGATGACAGTTTCCTGCGTACAAACGGAGCCTCTACAAACAGCTATGATATCGGCAGGTATGAAGGACGCACCCTTGGAAAATGCAGCCTGTATGTATTCAACGGATACTCTCCTATTCTCATGATAAAATCGGATGATACACTGGTGTTTGTTAATTCTAAGGAAGATGGTGAGATAGAGGGGTTGTATGAAGAATTAAGTCAATAAATTTGTTCTTTTATGTTATACTGTAATCGTATACCTAAAAAGAAAGCAGGCAAAATCTATGAAAACACGACAAGAAGCATTAGACTACGGCTTATCATTTCCAAATACATATCAGGAAGCACCATTCCACGACCCAAACTGGCAGCTCATCCGCGTAAAGGACAGTAAAAAGGTTTTCCTGTGGACCTACGAGCGCAATGGTTTTATCAACTTAAATGTCAAGGTATCTCCTGCATGGCGAGACTTCTGGAGAGATGCCTTCCCATCGGTCATCCCCGGCTGGCACCAGAACAAGGACAACTGGAATACTATCATTCTCGATGGCAGCATACCGGATGATGCTATAAAAAACATGATTGCAGACAGCTATGACCTTGTCACCTATAATCCGACCCGGCTCATATATGAGGCTGTAAAAAGGATTCCAAAGGGTTGTGTTGCCACATATGCACAGGTTGCTGAGCTTGCAGGCAATAAAAAAATGTGCCGGGCTGTCGGCAATGCCCTACACAAGAATCCCAATCCTGATGAAATTCCATGCTACAGAGTGGTAAATGCAAAGGGTGAGCTGTCAGGGGCTTTTGCCTTCGGCGGAGCCGATGAACAGGCTAACCGTCTAAGAGCAGATGGCATTGAGGTCATAGACGGCAGGGTTGACCTTGATAAATACGGAATACGGATTGTAGATGATGTTATATATACAAAAACAACAGTGGAACCACTTACTTAAATAATGGTTCCACTGTTATTTTTACGCATATATTCAATGATTGCAGCTACTATACTCTCTGCATTATCAAATTGTTTTTGAGCTTCTTCTTTCGATGCAATAAAAAAATCATCATAATCACTTTGCTCTCTTTTTTGCTTTAGTCTTGCAAGATTTCTTCCTATTTCACGATCAAATATACCTGTTGCAACATAATTTTTATTAAAATATGCTATAACATCCTTATGCCTTTTAAAATCAACACGTTCCAAGGCTAAGACTGCTCTTGCGGCATAAAAGGAAGCATAATACGCTCTATTTATAGAATCTTTAAAATGTTTGTTTTCTAAACACTCCCTGGCAACATTTAAAGTTTCCATTGACGTTTCCATTCTATATTTGCTAAACTAATACAATTTTCCTCAAGCAATAATAATTCCCTCCTTTTGTATATTTGAATAATACGGCAAGCTGTTTACCCAATTTTTAAAGTGTTTTTCATTTTTAATATTCACACTTATCGGCACACCATACTCAAGTTCAATATCATAAGCTGCATCAAATATTTCATCCTCTATCTGTATAATCCTATCATCCGTCAGCTCCGTCAAAACCATTATATCCATATCTGAATTATCTCCATAATCTCCTCTTGCATATGAACCATATAATATCATCTGCTTTAACGAATCACCCATAATGCTTTTTGTCTTATTTCTGAACTCACATAATATCCGGTTTCTATCACTCATATTATCACTTCCTAATTCTTATAAAACAATTGTAGCTATTCATTTTCGCACCATATTTCTGATAAATATATCTTAACATCAAACCCTATTAAATACAAGAAACAGTTGCATCCCCTTATATATGCAGTTTCCGAAACTGCGCCGGTGTCATCCCGGTAAGTTTCTTGAACATGACGATAAAATGGCTGGCATCTGAGTATCCCATCAGATGCTATATCCACCTTGCGCCGCTGTTTATAAGCAGTAATTCCTTGGCTTTATTGATACGGTAGTTTGTCAGGTAGCTCATACACCAATGCATTTCATAAATCTCCTTTGTATAACATTGATAAATATTGCTGCGATACTAATATCCAATCCGATAAGCTCCTTTTCATTTTCTTATTTTCTATAGCATCTATAACAGATTTATAAAACCTCATAGCTTTGGTCAAAACTGTCGTGTGTTATTAGAGGTCTGAAAGCAAAAGCATGATGCCATAAGAGTCGAGTGAGAGCATTGCGTATCAAAGGAGAGTTCCTCAAAGTCATTATACTTGTTAATGCTTCTACATTATCAATTCCCTTATTCTCATCAATCTGCTGGCTTTTTAATTTTATCTGCAGATATATTCCCTTAAGCAGTGGGTCTTCGATGATTCCCATTCTCCCAAATATCAAAAATTCAAGATTGATAAGCTCCCAAAAATAATCTATTACGAAAAATGGGATTACAAAGACTACATTCCTTACCTCGAATGGAAGTATGGCAAGAAAATCAAACCTGTCAGCCGCCGTTCTGAATGTGATATTGATGACAACTGTACCTGTCCACGTTGCAATGCTCCAAAGCCTTATCTCTACAAGAATAATGGTTCAAAGGACAGATCCTGTGCAAAGTATGCTCCACCGCATTCTCTCCGGAAGAAAACCGTTTTTCAAAGTCCTACTCCCTCAAATGCCCGCACTGCAATCACTCGCTGGCTCATAAGAAAGACCGCAAACACTTTGTTGTCCACAAATGCGTAAATCCAAAATGTCCTTACTACCTCCACAATCTAAACAAGGTTGATAAAAAAGACCTTAAGGAGGACTATGGCAAGAACAAATATAAACTCCATTACATCTACCGGGAATTCCAGATAGATTTCTTTCGCATGGATTTAAACACTCTTCCCAAGAATGCTTCTTCCCTAAAATTCAGTAAACATGACCAGCATGTCATGTCTCTTTGTCTTACCTACAAAGTGAATCTTGGGTTATCGCTTCGTAAAACCGCTCAGGCATTGAAGGACATACACGGCATCAGCATCTCACACCAGCAAGTTGCCAACTATTGTAAAACCGCCTCTGTCTGCATAAAACCTTTCGTAGACAACTACGATTACAAAACTGGCAATGTATTTACTGCCGATGAAACATACATCAAAATCCGTGGTATCAAAACCTATATCTGGTTTATCATGGATTCTGCCAAACGCTCTGTTATCGGCTATCAGGTATCTGATAATCGTGGTGTTGGTCCATGCATTCTGGCAATGCGGATGGCCTTCCGGCATCTAAAAGAACTGCCTAAGAACTTTAAGTTCATTGCAGATGGCTACAGTGCATATCCCCTTGCCGCCCAGCAGTTCTTCCATGAATTCGGTGATAAGTTTAAGTTTGAAATCACACAGGTAATCGGACTCACCAATGACAATGAGGTTTCTAAAGAATTCAGGCCTTACAAACAGATGATTGAGCGCTTAAACCGTACATACAAAGCTTCCTATCGTAAAACCAACGGCTTTGATAACATCGATGGAGCTAACTATGATCTCGCCCTCTGGGTTGCTTATTACAACTTCCTAAGACCACACAAACACAACAACTATAAAGTCTTAAATGAAGTCGAAATGCTGTCTCAGGCTGACACGATGCTGGGCAAATGGCAGCTTCTCATCTTCCTTGGTCAACAGACGATTCTGAACCTGCAACACGGCGAAGCCGCTAACTGTTCTTAGATTCAGAGCCAGAGGTAATTATCCCAGCCACCGCAAAGCGGCCTGCCCTTGATGGCACGAAAAAGAACTGCTACACTGCTGTAAACGACGGAAAATTCAAACTGTTCTTGAGTTCTTCGCCGTCGGTGATTCACCTACAGCAGTTCTTTTCGTGCTGTCAAGGTGGCGGTAAGCTACCACAACATAAAATATCTACAGTTTTCAAGGTTCATTTGAGACTTTTTTCTTTGGCTCGTTTTTTCATAGGTCATTTGACACTATCTTACCCGTTTTGCGAAAATCAAACCCTGGCCTAATATAAGTACTGTAAATATGAATATCGTATACAAATAGCTATACGTTGCATTTTTAATACATTACTTGCTTTCGCCAACAGATACATATTAAAATATGCGGTAAAAGACCCGTTATCTCTTCTAATAAATAACTAAAAATGAGCGGTGAACATATTGCAACAAAACTATTAGGAATATATGATGAAATCATTAATCCACTCATTACCCAAACTGCCATTGATGCTGCATAAATACTGACGATACAACATACATATAAAAATGGCTTTTGATATAGAAAAATGCCATATGGCATATTCTCATCTAAACCCATTCCGTTTATTCCGCTATAATCGAATCCCATACCAATTAATAGACCTATGAAAATCAAAATTCCCAAGAAAACTACCAGAAAAGAAATTGATACGCACACCACGATTTTGGATATAATATAATTTCTTCTTCCCGTTCGAATGACTATATTTTTTATATATTGATGTTTCCAATCGTCATAAAAACCTGTCACACAAGGCAGCGCCGAAAAAATAATTATCAATTTTTTGAAAACGCTCAACCCAATTAAAATATCCAATATGTAATATATATCTACACTGCCATGTATATATTTTTCTGTACTTATATAACACAAAAGCACAACTCCTAATATTGATAAATACATTTTAGGTGAACTGAATATTCTTTTGTAATCTGCTTTCAATTGTTGTAGAATCAATATGTACCTCCTATCTGAATTTCCATTCCGGTTTGAGCGTCAAAAATTATTGGAAAAATACTGCTGTCTCCTATCAGACCATTGTCTTCCTTATCTGTCGAATGTTCAATATTTTGCCTTGCCATACATACAAACATAGGTTTTAACTCATACTCCCCTTTTTCAACATTTTTTAATACCGGAACATACTCTAAATTAATTTTTTCGATTTCAACTTTATCAGTAATCATAATATTTCTGAACTTTTGTTGGATATTTTCCAAAACTGTTTGTGTGGTCAATATTTCATCTGAAAGTTCATTTTCTGTTTCGAGTTCATATATATTAAGTGCATGAAAAGCTATGAGTCCTTGTTTTCCCACAATTCCCACAATCCTTTCTCCTGCAGCCGGTCCACTTCTATATCCAACTTCCGTTATCGGCAGCGTATCTATTGTGCCTTTAAAGACTATGGCATACGCCGCATCTTCCTTTGTCCACTGATGAGGTGCATTTCCATTTGGATCAGTTTGTGAATAATCAGTATTTTCTTCCAACTTCTCATATGTCAGAGAATACACTCTGGGTTTAGAAACTTCTACACCAATTTCATCCAGAATACTTTTCACCTGTTCAATAGCCGCTTCTTTATCAATACCTGAAATCTCTGTTTCAGGAAATTTTTCTGTAGTTTCATCTGTAAGATATGGCATGGTTCCATATAAATATCCTAAATATGAGTACTCTAATTCTGTTTTCGTATTATATTGTAAATTGCCGTTCTGTATAACAATCGAACTTCCGTCATCCCAATATATATAATTATCATTCAAATTATCATTATGCATATTAGGCATGGTTTTATTTTCAGAAATATTTCTTCCATTTCCAAAAACATTACTCACTTTGTCTACATCCCAGCTTTTTAAAATCACATTATTATCATGCCAATCCGCATCAGATTTTATGTCTGTTTGGGCATTCACAAATAATCCCTCATCCAATTTGCCTTCAATATGCGAAGCATTTTCATCAATATTAATCTGGTTACTATCTGTTTCTTTTTTTTCTTCCAATGATACTTTTCCGTCCGGATAACATCCGGTTACCCCCAAACATACCATCAATGCTATACTACTTAACATCCCAATTTTTCTTATTTTCTTTTTCACTAATCATCTTCTCCTTTTCTTTGTTTGCGATTTACTTAATCTAATTTCATTTTCTTTGTTTTAGACATTATTTCAACCCATTTTGCACCAAACGACATTTTCAGTCCATTTTTGGTCGATTTTCGTCTTTTCATACGCATTTTTTGCATTTGGAAATTCTATATGATAAGATGTATGTAAATATACATTCATTAGAAAGCCAGGTGCAAAAATGCGTATTTTAATTTGTGATGACGATACTCTGATAATAGAACAATTACAGAAATATATTGAATCCTACTTTGAATCAAACCATTTAAAATGTCCCGAATTAGTTTCCTTTACCAGTGGTGAATCTTTATTGGCTGATAAAAACGAAAAAGATATTGTTTTTCTGGATATTGAAATGCCCGGTATGAATGGGATTTTCGTAGGAAATGAATTAAAAAAAGCAAATAAAAATGTCATAATTTTTGTTGTTACCTCTTATTCCGAATATTTGGATGAGGCAATGCGTTTTCATGTATTCCGCTATCTTTCAAAGCCTTTGGACAAACAGCGTTTTTTCCGAAATATGAAAGATGCCTTAACATATTACAATTCCATTACTACCAAAATTCCTGTTGAAACTAAACAGGGGGTGTATTCGTTTCCCGCTTCTCAAATCATTGCCATAGAAGCACAGGGACGAAAAGTAATTGTACATACTGCCCGGCAGGATTTTGACTCCATTCATAATATGGACTACTGGCTGGAACAGCTCCCAAAAAACAGCTTTTTCCAAACACACAGGAGCTTTATTGTTAATTTTGAACATATTGTGGATTTCGATCATTCCACCATACATTTATCGAATCAGCAGATTACCGCCTACCTGACACGCAGGAAATACAGTTCATTTAAAAATGCTTATCTACTATATCTGGAAAGTATGAGGTAAAAATAGATGGAACATATCATTTTACTTTTTTTTAGCTTTTTTACAGAAGCGGTTATATTATGGCAATACGCCTCCAGCCTTTTTACCTCTTCTTATAGCAATAAAATAAAACTGGCACTATTGAGTGCTTTTATGCTATATTGTTTCTTATTTCCCTGCTAGGACAAACAGGGCTTAATGCCATCAGTTTTTTTGTGATTAACACTATTTTTCTTTATATGTTGTTTAAGCTCAAGTTGTTATTGGCACTATTCCATTCCGCCATACTTACAGCAATTATGGGACTATCTGAACTTGCAGTTTTCGGAATTATATCAAGGTTTTTTCCGCATTTTGTCTTAGAAACAGATGCCGGAATTATTTTTTATACGGTTTTTAGCAAGATTTTATTTTTTGCAGTCATCTATTTATTAATTCATCTGCTCAAAGGAAAAAATATAAATCAGGAACAGTACGATCGCTCAGGACTTCTTTTAATGCTAATTCCGGTTTCGTCTGTTTTTATTATGTTTACTTTTCTTGCTATTGGTGAAACATCAGCCTTTGCCCAACCTGTTGATTTTATGGTAACAATCTGTGCTGTTTTTTTGCTGATGGTCAATCTGCTTGTATTTGGCATCAACCAATATAATCAGAAAAATCACAGGAATATACCGATATGCAGTTGTTGCTCCAGAAAGAATCGGATTTTGCCCAATACTATGAAATGATACTTTCGCAAAGTGAAAATCAAAGTATTCTGATCCATGATATAAAAAAACATCTTCAATCTATCAAATTACTCAATGAAAAAAATGATTCTGATAAAATAAATGCTTATATACAACAGCTTTTGGAATCTTCTGACTTAAAAGAAACCTCAAAAATCTGCGATAATGAAATGCTGAATGCAATTCTCTGCCGCTATCAGCGACAATGCAACGAGAAGCACATTGTTTTTCATACTGATATCAGAAGTGATACTGTTCAAAATATTTACCAGCACGATTTGACATCGTTATTCTGTAACTTATTGGATAATGCATTGGAATCAGCAGATAACATCCCTGATTCTTTTATTGAGCTTACCGTAGAAAAAAAGGAAAATTCACCTTTTATTATTATCATACTCATAAATTCCTGCCGAAGCACCCCTGTGTATGATCAGGATGGACTTCCTGTATCCCATAAAGCAAATAAGGGCAGACATGGCTTCGGAATCAAGAGTATTAAAAAAGTCGTGAAACAATATCACGGAAATTTGCAAATGTATTATGATAATGATTCCGGTACTTTCCATACAATCATAACCCTGAAACAATAAATGCTAAAAAATTAGGCAATCACGAACTTTTTATGTGATTGCCTTTTTTGCGCATTTCTGTATGGACTGAACTTGTTTTGTACCTCTAATAGTGGAGCGAACTCCTGTAATCTTTAAAATGTTTGTTTTCTAAACACTCCCTGGCAACATTTAAAGTTTCCATTGACGTTTCCATTCTATATTTGCTAAACTAATACAATTTTCCTCAAGCAATAATAATTCCCTCCTTTTGTATATTTGAATAATACGGCAAGCTGTTTACCCAATTTTTAAAGTGTTTTTCATTTTTAATATTCACACTTATCGGCACACCATACTCAAGTTCAATATCATAAGCTGCATCAAATATTTCATCCTCTATCTGTATAATCCTATCATCCGTCAGCTCCGTCAAAACCATTATATCCATATCTGAATTATCTCCATAATCTCCTCTTGCATATGAACCATATAATATCATCTGCTTTAACGAATCACCCATAATGCTTTTTGTCTTATTTCTGAACTCACATAATATCCGGTTTCTATCACTCATATTATCACTTCCTAATTCTTATAAAACAATTGTAGCTATTCATTTTCGCACCATATTTCTGATAAATATATCTTAACATCAAACCCTATTAAATACAAGAAACAGTTGCATCCCCTTATATATGCAGTTTCTTCGAAACTGCGCCGGTGTCATCCCGGTAAGTTTCTTGAACATGACGATAAAATGGCTGGCATCTGAGTATCCCACATCAGATGCTATATCCTGCACCTTGCGCCTGCTGTTTATAAGCAGTAATTCCTTGGCTTTATTGATACGGTAGTTTGTCAGGTACTCATACACCGAGCAGTTCATAAACTCCGTAAAAACACGCGATAGATATTGCTGCGATACAAATACACGATCGGCAAGCTCCTTGGCGCTGATATCGTCCATGTAGCTTTCTTCTATAGCATCTATAACAGGCTTTATAAAACGCACATAGCTTTGGTCATCACTGTCGTGTGTGTGATTAGACTGGTCTGAAAGCAAAAGCATGATGCCATAACAGTCGAGTGAGAGCATTTGCGTATCACTGGAGCGTTCCTTAAAGTCTTCTACTGCCTTGTTAATTGCTTCCGACACATCCATCCCCTTATTCTCATCAATCAGCCGGTATTCCTTTTCATCAAACATTTCCCTGAAGGCTGCCGCCATTGTCCCTGTAAAAGTGGCAAACTCTGTTTTCCAGGGCAGGCTATTGCCGGATGAGATGTTTTTATTGTGATAGGAGTGTGGCACGTTTGGAGCAATAAGAATCCCCTTGCCCTTTTGCAACTCAATCGTATGACTGTTTGACAAAATATTGTCTGAAACAGCCTGATTTCTGCTGTATACTGTTACCTCACCAACACCCTCCTTCGTCTGTAAATAATGGTACAGCGGATACCCCTCCGGGCGCGTCACACTTTCCTGCTCCCAGTCGTTACCGACAGAGTCGAATTGAAACGGTTCTCTTGCGAAATTGCTTCCAAAATAAATAGGCATGCTTTCTCCTTTCAAAAACGGTTTAGTTTCAGAATGTTATATAATTTGGTTTATGATGTTATACTATTTTCCGTGAATCTATTATATGATTAGTGCATAAGGAACACACTTATAGTTTAAGAATATCATAATATTGGGGTTAATACCATAACGGAGGTAAAAAATGCAGTCAAAATTCAAAAGAATCCTTTTTGGAGGAGATTACAATCCAAACCAGTGGCCTAAGGAGGTCTGGGAGCAGGACATGGCATACTTTAAGGATGCCCATATCAACAGCGCCACAATCAACGTTTTTTCATGGGCTAAAATACAGCCGTCTGAGAATGAGTATAATTTCACAGAGCTCGACGAAATAGTTGATATGCTCTCAAAATGAAAACTACGACATCGTCATGGCAACATCCACAGCAGCACTGCCTGCATGGATGGTCAAGAAATATCCTGAGACGATGAGCACCGACTACGAGGGACGCCAGCATAAATTTGGAGTCAGACACAATTTCTGTCCGAACTCCCTGGTGTATCAGAAGTACGCAAAGGCTCTTGCGACAGAGCTTGCGAAACGCTATAGCGGCAATAAAAATATTTCTGTATGGCACATCAATAACGAGTACGGCGGATACTGCTACTGTGACAACTGCCAGAAGCAGTTTCGTGTATGGCTCAAGGATAAGTACAAGACTCTTGATGCCGTAAATGATGCCTGGAACACAGAGTTCTGGGGTCACACCTTCTATGACTGGGATGAGATAGTCGTACCTAACGAGCTCAGCGAGGAGGCCTGGGGCGGCATGACAAGCTTTGCCGGAATATCAACAGACTACAGACGTTTTTACTCTGACAGCATGCTGGGCTGCTATAAGCTTGAGCGCGATGCAGTAAAAGCTATCATTCCTGATGCGCTTGTCACAACAAACCTGATGGGTACCTTCAAGGGGCTTGACTATTTCAAGTGGGCTAAGGAGATGGATATCGTTTCGTGGGACAATTACCCTGCATACGACACACCATGGAGCATGGTTGCGATGACTCACGATCTGATGCGAGGTCTTAAGGATGAGCCTTTCATGCTCATGGAGCAGACTCCAAGCCAGCAGAACTGGCAGCACTACAATTCATTGAAGCGTCCGGGACAGATGCGTGCACAGAGCTATCAGACCATAGCCCACGGTGCAGACACTATCCAGTTCTTCCAGCTCAGACGAAGCAAAGGTGGCTGCGAGAAATTCCACGGTGCTGTAATAGCACATGTCGGAACAAACGACACAAGGGTATTCAGGGAGACTGCACAGCTTGGAAGGGAGCTTGAAAGCTTCGGCACAAGAACACTTGGCACACGTAATAAATCAGATGTGGGAATCATCTTTGACTGGGACAATTACTGGGCACTTGAGTACACAAGCGGACCTACCAGGGACCTTAAATATGTTGACCAGATTCACCACTATTATGAGTATTTTTACAACAAAAATATCTCTGTCGATATGATTCCGGTTGATGGTGATTTTTCAAAGTATAAGGTGATTGCCGCACCTGTTCTCTACATGGTAAAGGAAGGCATGAAGGAAAGGCTCGAGCAGTTTGTGAAAAACGGCGGTACTCTCATCACAACATTTATGAGTGGTATTGTGGACCAGTCTGACAACGTGCATCTGGGCGGATATCCCGGACCTCTTCGCGAGATGGCAGGTGTCTGGGTTGAGGAAATTGATGCCCTCGCACCTGAGCAGTCAAACACTGTAAGCTTTTCTGATGGAAAAGAATATAAATGCAATCTGCTGTGCGACCTGATGCACACGGAAGGGGCAGAGGTACTCGCCACATATGAAAGCGATTTCTATGCAGGAATGCCTGCTGTCACAAAAAACAGCTACGGAAAAGGCCATATATACTATGTTGCCACACAGCTTGAGGCAGAAGGACTTGCAAGGGTGCTTGATGAAGCCACAGATGAAGTGTCTGTATCAGGTGTCATTGCTGAAGAGACAGGTCTTGAAATCACATGCCGCGAAAGCGAAAATACACGCTTTTACTTTGTGATGAATTTCACTGATGAAAAGCAGACTCTCCCTGCAAGCCTTGCAGGAATGGTTGACCTGATCACCGGAGAAGCAGCTAAAGAGGGCGATGTGATGAATAAGTGGGATGTGAAGATACTTCAGGAAGCGTTATAAGAGAGCCCTAATTATATAAATTTACATATATAGTAAAGCTACACAAAAGCCGCTGCATGCACGCAGCGGCTTTTCCTCGTTTTTAAAAATTATTTCTTTACCATACATCTCTTCTTAAAGAAAGAAATTCCATAGCAAAGCACCTCATCATAATCCTCCTCAAGCTGCTTTACATACATCTGATTCTCTATCTGATTTAAAGCTTCATCACACTTACACTCAAGCTTTTCAAGCTGTCTTGTGTATTTTGCTTCAAACACTGCTACTCTGCCATTTATCTGGTCCTTCACCACCACATCACTTCTGCCATCGCCATACTCCTTATTTGACTCCACCATATAGCCTGCTCCGGCAAAAATCCCTGCCAGAAATGCATGGTAAAAATCCTCTTTGTAATCATGATAGCTGATAGTTCTGCGTAAGAGTCTGTTTAATTCGCCTTGAAGCTCCTGTATATTACCTTTCCAGACAGCATCAAACAATGCGCTTCTGTTCCATTTTGGCGCACTTTCATCAAACCATCTGATGACCGTTGTCTCATATATTTCCCTGATTTCCTCGTTTGGTATTGTCAGAGCAGTAAACCTTTCAGGCAACGGATTTTCCAACTCGTCTGCCCGGACACTTGTCAGATATCCGGTCAGGTACAAAATGCTCCACAAGTTCTCTTCCGATGAATGAAGATAATCATATGTCAGATTTTCATCAACCTGCTGCACTATATATCCTCCGGAAAGAAGCGTCTCAAGCTTTTGAGTAATACTGCTTCCCGCATAATCGATAAATGATCTGATAATTGCATTATCACTAGTATTTTTCCAATAGCTAAGTGGTTTTGCATCAGGCTTACGCTGTAAATCAAGCACGTAATTCATCACATCCCACGGACAATAAACATCCACATCTCCAAAATGATATCCATCATACCATTTTCTTATATTTTCCGACTGATTTAAAATATGAGCATCCTTTAATATCTCATCCACCTCACTCTGAACAAACCCAAAATACTCGGTAAGCCGTGAGTCTGCAACAGAATCCGAAACAAAATTATTCGTTCCCGTAAAAATGCTTTCCTTCGCAATCTTAAGACAGCCTGTTACAACAGCAAATTTTAAGGCGCAATTATCCTTCAATGCCTGCATAAGCCCCTTCATCATGTCAAGCATCTGTCTGTAATAACCACCCGCATTTGCCTTTGCAATCGGTACATCATACTCATCAATAAGTAAAATGACCTGTCTGCCATAATACAAATTCATGAGCGTTGTAAGAAGCCGTAAGCTGTTCTTAAGCTCTGTCTGCGTTGCCTCTCCCGCTGCAATATTTCTAAATGTCTTTTTCTGGTATTCAGTAATCCTCTCATCATCAAGCACATACAAATGCTCATTAAAAAGCTCTGCGATAACAGAAGAAAGCATCGCACATGCACTTTCAAAATCCAGGCCATCTATCTGACGGAACGACACAAAGATCACAGGCCATTTATTCATCCATTCACCACACAGACTCTGATGCGACATAATATCAAGCCCCTCAAATAACACCTTCGAAGCTTTTCTTACATCAAAAAAACTCTCAAGCATACTCATAGCCAGTGTCTTTCCAAACCTGCGCGGTCTGGTAATCATAGTAACCTCCGTCCCGGGTGACTGTAAAAGCTCATATATCAGATTGGTTTTATCAACATAATAATAATTATTCTGTCGTATTTCTGTGAAATTCGAGATTCCTACCGGAATGTTTAATGCCATAATATACGCACTCCTTCTGCCTGTTTTCTGATAAAATTATAGTAACATTAAACAACCCTAAATACAAGGAAAGTAACTGCATTTTTGTATGAGTCACAACCGAATAAATCCGGGTTGTCCGTACACACCTTAGTGTGACAGACAACCGGGATTTCAATATTAAGTGTAACTATATTCTACTTGTAGAAATATTTCCAAGCATAAGATCCTTCTCTGAAGTTTCTGATGGTTGTATCATTGTCGATAAATACAGCCTCAATACCCATCATGGCTGCCCACTCCATCTGCTCCAGCCAGTAAGGTCATATGTGAACGCTGTATGATGTGCTCCTCCTGCAAGTATCCATGCCTCTGCACCTGTGTAAAGGTCAGGCTGTGGTGTCCAGAAGTTTGTTGCTACAGGAAGCTTTGGCATAGGCTTCTCTGTCTTCTTGCAGTCAACTGTATTGATAATGAGACGGAAACGGTCACCCAAATCAACAAGTGATGTGGCGATACCGGTGCCCTCCTTTGATGTAAATACAAGTCTTGCCGGATCCTCTCTGTCACCCATTGTAAGTGGCTGGCACTTGATGCTTATAGGACCGTCTGCGATTGATGGACAAATCTCAAGCATATGAGCCTCGAGTATTCCCTCTTTGCCCTTCATGAGATTGTAGGTGTAGTCCTCGAGCATTGATGTACCCTTGGCATCCTTCTTTCCTGCTGTCATGATCTTCATGAGACGAACCATTGCTGCAACCTTCCAGTCTCCCTCAGCTCCAAAGCCATAGCCCTTTTCCATGAGACGCTGGATAGCAAGTCCCGGAAGCTGCTTTAATGCTCCAAGATCACCAAAGTGTGTTACGATTGCCTGATAATTCTTCTCCTCAAGGAATCTCTCAAATCCAAGCTCAATCTGTGCCTGTACCGCTACATGCTTCTTGAACTCCTCAGGATCTCTTCCCTCAAGCAGGATATCGTATTTGTCATAATACTCATCTACGAGTGCGTTTGTATCTGACTGTGAAACTGCTGCAACAGACTCTGCGATTTCATTTACAGGGTAAGCATCTACTTCCCAGCCAAACTTGATCTGAGCCTCTACCTTATCGCCCTCTGTAACTGCAACATTTCTCATGTTGTCGGCTACACGCATTACACGGATGTGGCTGCTCTCTACCACACCGACTGCTACACGCTGCCATGCTGCAATCTTTTCCTGTACCACAGGATCTGACCAGTGTCCCACAACGACCTTTCTCTCGATACCCATACGTGTGACAATGTGTCCCCACTCTCTGTCACCGTGAGCTGCCTGATTCTCATTCATGAAATCCATATCAATTGAATCATATGGAATCTCCTCATTGTACTGTGTATGTAAATGAAGTAACGGCTTTCTGAGCTCCTTGAGTCCTAAAATCCATGACTTTGCAGGTGAGAATGTATGGCACCATACGATAACACCTGCGCACTCATCATCTGTATTAGCCTCGTTGAAGGTCTTTCTGATGAGCTCATTTGTGATGAGTGTCGGCTTCCAGACTACCTCAAACGGAAGCTTTCCTGACTCATTTAATTTGGCTACAATCTCCTTTGAATGTGCTGCAACATTTGCAAGGCACTCATCTCCGTACAGGTCCTGTGAGCCGGTGCAGAACCAGAATTTGTAATTTTTTACTGCTAACATAGTTCTTCTCCTTTATTTTATTTTTTATTTTTATTTGTGTTTATTTATATTTCTCTCGTGGTTTTTATTTCAAATACATAATAACACTAATCATTAAAAATCAAAATAAGTTTTTGTGCTAATTTTATGGTTATTTACGGTTATCTTATGTGTCCGTTTTTCTTCATAACGTATGCATCCATACCCTCATCTGATTAAGTCCGCGATTTCCCCACATATAATATGGTATAGCCCTTGCTATTACAGACTTTTGTCTAGGTGGCTTCTCAGAATATAGCGCATCTGAGCCTTCAAGTCTCACTGCAGGAATATCTAAAAGAACCGCACCCTTTAACTTTCCCTCAGCTTCTGTTTCAATCTGTGCTTCATTAAGCCTTGACACATCTATCATCAGACTCTGCACATCATCATCATTGTCCACTCCTTCAAAAGCGTACACTACCGGACCTCTCTGCAAAGCTGCACAGCCTATATCCTCTCTTACCTTTGTATTGGCATATATTACACGGATATCCATATTGAAGCTGATTTCTATAACATCGTTGTCATGCCATTTATTTTTTATATAGATATAGCCATCCCTATAAGAATAGAACAAATCTGCTTTTGTCTCATCATTCTCTTTTAACCTCATACCATTGAGTGTCACCTCAAAGCTTTTCAGATATCCCGGAATATGTATTGCAACAGCAAATTCATCGCCTGTCTTCGGTGTAATACTGTATGAAACATGTCCCTTCCACGGATATTCACTGACAACCTTTATATCTGCTTTTTTAAGCCGAGCCTCCTGACCGATGAAAAGATGTGAATATATTACATCATCATCCTCATCCCACGCATATCTGCCCAGAGATGTAACCATACGCACAAGATTCGGAGGACAGCATGCACATGCATACCAGCCCGGTCTTTCAGGAATGACATGCTTATATCCAAATATTTCTCCCGATACTCCGGGATTTACCTCAAGCGGATTCACATAAAAAAATCTCTTTCCATCAAGCTGCATTCCACTTATAATTCCGTTGTATAATTCCCTCTCCATAACATCTGCGTATTTACCGTTTTTGCTCATTTTAAGCATCTGCTTTGCAAAGAAAACCAGTCCTATGGATGCACAGGTCTCAGCGTATGCCATATCATTCGGCAGCTCATACTCCTTCGTAAAGGCCTCTCCCTCCACTGTTGAGCCTATACCTCCTGTAATATACATCTTCTTTTCTGTCATGTTATTCCACAGGCGCTCACAGGCATCAAAAAGCTTTTCATCATGCTCCGTTGCTGCCAGATCTGCCATGGCTGTATACATATAGACAGCACGCACACTGTGTCCTACCGCTTCATCCTGTTCATAGATAGTTGCATGGCTCTGGTTATATTTTGTATCCTCAGGAATCATGCCAAAATGCTTCCAATCACGCTTTGCGGCTTCCTCAGCAAAAGGGATTTTTTCTCTCCTCGAAAATATCTCGCCTGCTTTTTGTAGGCCTCATTTCCTGTTGCATGATACATACGCATCAGACCTATTTCAACTTCCTGATGTCCCGGTATTCCGGGCAGCTTATCAGGACCGAATCTGTCTATTATGTGCCCTGCCATGCCTTCCATTACCTTAAGCAGCTTGTCCTTGCCTGTAGCATCATAATAGGCGACAGCAGCCTCCATCATATGGCCTGCACAGTACAGTTCATGACACTCAAGCAGATTCTGCCATCTGTGCTCAGGCTCTTTTATTGTGAAATATGTATTCAGATATCCATCCGGCTGCTGTGCTGCGGCGATAATATCTATAATGTCATCAGCTCTCTTTTCAAGCGCAGCATCCGGCTTTATAATCAGTGAATATGCCACTCCCTCAAGCCATTTTGCCACGTCACTGTCCTGAAAGACCATACCATAAAACTCGCCCTGCGAAAGACCTGCCGCAATCTTAAAATTCTCTATTGCATGACTTTTTTCCACTCCCGGCTGTCTGTCATTAAGCACGTCTTCCTGAAACGGAATGACAACATCTGTCACAAGCTCCTGCATATGTCCCCAAAACGGATCCTCTATTTTTATATCCTTTAAATCCATATTCTACTCTCTCCATATTATATAGCCGTTTTTATAACTTTTTTGCTGTGTGCCTTATTATAAAAGATCAGCTTGCATATGTACGGTTTACCTCAAGCTCTTTTGCGATATCCTCCGGTGTCATGTATTTCTTGAACACACGCTCCAGACAATAATTTTTTATACATCCAAAACCTCCCGGAAACAGCACAACCAGCCATAGCATGTCCCTGCACCAGAACAGTATGAATAAAAATACTGCAACCAGCAAAATGGACCAGCCAAGATTTGCAAGCATCATGAAAAGTGATTTTTTAAGAGCCTCCTTTACCGTACACTCAAATCTGGCCATGTATGAAAACAGATAAAATGCCCATGCCAGTACAGCACCCGATAATACCAAAAAGAAATAGTACATCATTCCAAGATATGTTCCGGCCTTAAGCTGCTGTTTCATGAGCATGCAGTCTGCCACAAGAAAAGCTGCCGGTATAAGCCATACAATAAAAGCAAGTGTTGATTTTTTTAAATTACTTTTAAAAGCTTTCCAGTATTCAACATAAGCATAGCTCTTTTTGTTTCTTATACACTTATTTACAGTATAATAAACTGCCGTAGTTGATGCACCTATGGTAACAAGAGGGATGCTGGTGACAAACCAGAAAATCCCAAGAATAAGCATGTCCACTGCAACGTTTACTATAGATAAAATTTTATTGTCGTAATTTAATCCTCGTGGCATATTATCTGTCCTTCCTTAATCTGAGCAATTCTGTTTTAATATTATGATTAAAGGGTCAAAATACTTTTTGACCCTCATATCATATTATTTCGATAATCTAAGTGTAACAACACTGCATGCCGGAAGAGTTACCTTCACACCGGTCTGCGTATTTTCATATGCTGTGAAATCCTTCTCATCCACTACCTCAGGTGCTTCAAAGGTATTGTGTGCATCCATGGCACCTTCGATGTATCTGGCCTCGCTTACACTGTATTTGTCACCCTCATTTGTGAGTATAATATCAACATCCTCTGACGACTCAAGAGAATTATTTGTAAGTGTGACTGTAATCACTCCATCCTTATCCTCTGATACAGACTCAAAAACCTTCGGAAGCTCATTCTTTCCTGTACCAACTGTAGCTCCTCCTACAAGAGAGCTGTCCAAAAGAGCTGCGCCCTGATGATGTCTCATCATATGGAATACATAATATGTAGGTGTCTTTATCATCTTCTCGCCGTCTGTGAGCATTACAGACTGAAGCACATTTATAAGCTGCGCAATACATGCCATCTTGACACGATCAGAATGCTTATTGAAAATGTTTAATGTCATACCTGCAACAAGCGCATCACGCATTGTGTTCTGCTGATATAAAAATCCCGGATTGGTGCCAGGCTCTACATCTGACCAGATGCCCCACTCATCAACAATAAGACCAATATTCTTATCCGGATCATACTCATCCATTATAGCTCCATGACGATTGATGAGTTCCTCCATAAAATATCCTCTCTTAAGAGTCTGATAAAAGATATCCTCTGTAAAATCAGTCGCACTTCCCTTGATATTCCAGTCATCCTCAGTCTCAGGAAGTGTGTAATAATGAAGTGATAATCCATCCATCTGACCATGGAATCTAGGCTCACAATGATCGAAGCATGTAGCCATCACCTTCTTTGTCCACTCATAGTCATCCACATTTGGACCACAGCAGATTTTATTGATTGGCTGATTGCCTGCATAATTTCTGACATAAGTCTGGTATCTGCGGTATTCATCTGCATAATGCTCAGGACGCATGTTTCCACCACATCCCCAGTTCTCGTTTCCTACTCCGAAGTAGTCAATAGTCCATGGTTCCTCATGTCCGTTTTCCTTACGCAAATCAGCCATAGGTGATACTCCGTTAAATGTGATGTACTCGACCCACTCACTCATCTCGCGTACTGTTCCGCTTCCTAAATTTCCGTTCACATATGTCTTACAGCCTAACTGTCTGCAAAGCTCAAAAAACTCATGTGTTCCGAAGCTGTTGTCCTCAACTACACCACCCCAGTGTGTGTTGATCATCTTTTTTCTCTTTTCTTTAGGACCGATTCCATCCATCCAGTGATACTCATCTGCAAAGCATCCACCCGGCCAGCGGAGCACAGGTATCTTCATCTCCTTTAACGCATCTACAACATCAGTACGCATGCCGTTTACGTTTGGTATATCTGAATCCTCCCCTACAAATAATCCCTCGTAGATACATCTTCCGAGATGCTCTGAAAAATGTCCATAAATCTCCGGAGCAATTGTGCTCTTTTTATTCTCATTATTAACAATAATTTTTGCCATATTTTCTCCTTATCTCTTATACATTATTTTAAATCATCCCTTAACAGCTCCTGCAGTCATACCATCAATGATATATTTCTGGAAAATTAAAAAGATAATAAATATCGGTAAAATACCAAACATTGAGCCTGCAATAAGTACATCATAGTTGTTTCCGTATGGTGTGAGAAGAGTGTTAAGTCCGATAGGAAGTGTAAACTTCTCTGCACCTTTAAGTACAAGCAATGGCCAAAGGATTGCATTCCATACACCCATCGCTGACAATATACCCATAGAAGCAAATGCCGGCTTTGTGAGTGGGAGTATTATTTTTGTTGCAATACCGTACTCTGTGGCACCGTCAATTCTTGCCGCATCCAAAAGATCCTTAGGCAGACCTGACAGATACTGCTTGAAGAAAAATATGGTCGATGCCGAGCAAAGTCCCGTTATAATAACACCAACATATGAATCAATAAGTCCGATTGCAATAATCTCTTTGTAAAGAGGAAGCATAAGAATCTCAAACGGTACCATCATTGTTGCAATTACCAAAAAGAACAGGAAGTTCTTAAGCCTGTAATTGTACATTGTCAGTCCATAAGCTACAAAGTAGCAGATGAGAAGTGTAAGCACCACCGATACAATTGTAATAATAAGAGAGTTCTTATACCACATAAAATACTTCTGGCTGTCTGCATTGCCTGAAAACAGATAAGTATAATTATCAAGGCTCATCGTTGAGAAATCAAGATCAATTGAAAGACCTCTTCTGATAAGCTCCTTGCCCGGTCTAAACGATGCTAAAAGACCTGCAAAGACCGGAAATACTATTATCGCACAAAGTATTACGAAGAATCCTGTGCCTAAAACAACGCCAACCTTATGTCTTGGTGTGTCTTTGACAGAACGCACTTTTTTCTTTTTATCTGCCATTTTTTAGTCCTCCTCGCGTTTAAATGTTCCGTTACATACAAGCTGTACTATATTAATTGCAAGTGCTATAACCAAAAGCACCATACCAACCGCACATGCATAGCCCATGTCGTTTTTCTCAATACCACGCTTATACAGATATCCTACAATAGTGAGTCCTATGTTCTTTGGCGAATTGTTGCCCGCCCACAGCATGTATGACTCAAGGAACATCGCAAGTCCTGCATAGATTGATATTGTCAAAACATAGATTGTTGTCGGTCTGAGTAAAGGTAATGTCACGTAGCGGAATTTCTGCCAGCCGTTTGCTCCATCAATCTCAGCCGCTTCATACAATGAAGTATCAATTGACTTTAGTCCTGAAAGGAAATAGAGCATATTTACACCGGTCCATCTCCAGCAGGCCAAAACCAAAAGTGCTGCCATTCCTGTCCAGCCGACCTTCAACCATTTAAAAGGCTCCATGCCGAGTGCCATTACAATTTTGTTCATCTGTCCTGTGCTGTACTCTGTAAACATCAGACGAAACAGAGTACCTGAAATAACTACAGATGTAAGAGCCGGCATATAAAGCACTGCTTTCCATACACCCTTTGCCTTTACAAGATTACTGTCCATAAGCACTGCAAAAAGCATTGGGAACGGAATCAGTAATACAAGTGTCCAGAACATATATGTTGCACTGTTTTTTATCGCTGTCTGGAATACTGTATCCGACAACAGCTTCTTATAATTTTCTATACCCACAAAGCTTGTTTTAAGTGGTGTAATCTTCTCAAAACTCATAAATACAGATGAGCAGAGAGGGTAAATCCAGAATATTGCAAAGCTTAATATAAATGGTATAACAAATACATACGGCGCAACCTTTTGTGAATACAAGAATTTTTTAATCTTCAATTTACGCACCTCTTTCTTATTAATAAAGGGAGGCCGGAGGCCAAACCTCCAGTACCTCCCCCTTTTAAGAGCTATAAAATTACTCTTCCTGCTCCATATCTACTGCATCCTGCAGCTCCTGTAATGCGTCATCCACGCTGTAATCAGGATCCTCAAGTACCTCATTGAGAGTTGTATTACATACATTCTCATTAATTGTAGGACTGATTTTAACTACAGAAATCTTGCCAATATTGTCCATTCCGATAGAATTGAGCACATCGTATGGATAGTTGATGAAGAACTGATTGTACTGGTTCTCATCATTGTGAGCAAATGTATCATTTGTCCAGCAAGCTGTGTTACATACATCAAATCCAAGTGTATCCCAGATATTCTGCTCACCAACCTCAGACATCTTAGCCCAGCAAAGGAATTCTGCTGCAAGCTCTTTTGCCTTAGACTGCTGTGTAACAACTGTACCTGTTCCACCGATACCTACTGAGCACTTCTGTCCTTCCTCGAATGTAGGACATTTTGCGATGTACCAGTTACCCTTCTCATCAGGCATATAGTTTGTGAAACGGCTCATATACCACATTGCCTTAGGGAATGAAACGATGTTGTGATCCATGATGTTCTGGAAACCAGCCTCAAGGTCAACATGTCCGTCAGGTGATACCTCTGCAAGATCACTCTTTAACCATTTCTGCTGCATTGTGAGCATTTTCTTAACTGAATCAAGCTGTACATTTGCCTTTCCGTCAAATCCTCCTGTCCAGTCCTCTCCGTACTCAGCCATTGCAAGCCATAACCAGTCTGTTCCGCCTGTATCAACAGATGTCCAGTATTTTGTACCCTTCTCACCTGCTGCCTCAACATACTCTGTTCCAAGTGCCTCGTAATCATCCCAGGTCTTTACTCCATCAATCTTTGCGATGACATCAGCCTGTGAAAGTCCCATTGCATCTCCCATAGCCTTTACGTTGTAGTACATAACTGTGGCGCCTACATGATAAGGTGCTCCGTAGTAATGTCCATCAGAACCCTGATATGTCTCCATTCTGGCAGGAACCATTGTGCTCATGTAATCCTTTGCATAATCATCAAGTGGTACCAGCCATTTGTCCTGACCTGCAACTACGTTAGGGAACTGTCCAACCTCAACATCACAGATATCAGGAGCTCCTGTACCGGCCTCAAGTGATGTAAGAAGCTTTGTATGCATATCGCCATATGGATATGTAGTACATGTAATCTCGATCGTCTTGTCCGGATGATCCTTATTCCACTGCTCTACCATTGTGCCGTAGTGCTGTGCATGGAGCTCAACGAAGGTCCACATCTCAAGGTGTGTTCCCTTTGAATCTCCGTAAGTGTTTGTCACTACCTTAGACTCAGCAGCTTCTGTTCCCCCATCTGCTGCTTCTGTTCCGTTTTTGCTGCCGTTTCCACAGCCGGCAAGCATTGTTACTGCCATTGTTGCACACATCAGTGCACTAACTAATTTCTTTTTCATTTTCCTTCCTCCTGTTAAAATGAAATTGAATTGATAAGTTGTATTAACTTCCTGCCCTAATCTCATGCTGGGCTTATTGCTATTTGACTAAAACAGGTCGTTAATGTGTTTTGTTTATGTACATAATATACATGAAACCACCTGCAATGTCAATATTTATTTTAGATTATTTTAAACTATTTTAGACATTGTTTAATAATGTCTAAATTTTTATGTTTTTTTCGTGTCTAAACGTATATGAACTATACATATTGCACAATATTTTTAATTTGATTTAAAGTTAATTTCAATAAAACTCAAAATCATATGCAATAATATATTGACAACATAGTAGCTTATTCCTATAATTAGAATATGATTTACACGTAAGAATTTATTAACATTTTTATAAAATATTTTAGGAGAATCTATATATGATACATATCACATCATTAGACGACGGTCTCGAACTGTTTAAAGCTCTCGGCTCTGATATTCGTATCCAGATTTTAAAAATTCTGCTCGAGAATAACCAGATGAGTATGAATCAGCTTGCAAACGAGCTAAACATCAGCAATGGAGCTTTAACCGGACATATAAAAAAGCTTGAGGAATGCGGACTTATCTCCATCTCAAACGATTCATCCGGTCACGGCAACCAGAAGCTGTGTTCACTGATTCAGGATCGTATATTAGTAGAAATCGAAAAGCCAATAGACTTAAGCAACGTATACAACACCTCCATCAAGGTAGGGCAGTTCTCATCTCACAACGTCTGTCCAACCTGCGGCATGGCTACATCCTCATTTGTGATAGGAGAGCTCGATGACGTGCGTTACTTTGACCATCCTGACCGTTTCAATGCAGACATTATGTGGTTCACAAAGGGCTATGTGGAATATGTAATTCCAAACCTCATTCCACGTAATCAGAAAATAACCCAGCTTTCACTCTCAGCCGAGATAAGCTCTGAGGCTCCGGGCATTGACAACAACTGGCCAAGTGATATAAGCTTTTACATTAATGACACTCTGGTCGGCACCTGGACCTCTCCCGGTGACTATGGAGATGTACGCGGAATGTTCACCCCTGAATGGTGGCCTCAAAACTGGAATCAATACGGTCTTCTTAAGCTTTTAGTCATAAATCATAAAGGCACCTTCATAGATGGTCTCAAGATATCAGATGTCACAACCTCTGAGCTAAATCTTGACTACACAAGCACCATCCGCTTCCGCATAGCTGTCGAGGAGGATTCTGCCCATGTCGGTGGACTCACAATATTCGGAAAAAGCTTCGGTAACTATGATCAGGACATTGTTGTATCCATCAATTATGCCCCTCTTGACACTGAAAAAAACACTAAATAATAATAATAAAATGACTGCGAAAATCAAAGCCGCAGTCATTTTGTTATTATTTTGTTATTATTTTATTTGTACTACCACTTTTTATGAGGACAGTGCGAAACATCTGTAAGTGCCCTAAGCTCCACATAACAGCCGCATGCATTACAGGTTCCGGCATTAAGCCTGTCACACGCCTTGCACACTGCAAGCCTTGCCTCATACTCTTTTTCCGGCACTCTGTCCTCGCCCTTTATCGCATCAACATATTTTTTTATCATTGCTGCGTCGGCCTCTGCCATTTCTCTAAGCAGACACTTCTTACATATCAGTTCCATGTGATGTCCCCTTTCTTTTGCCTTATCAGTTATACGAAAACACAGGACGTCCATCCTTCCATCCAAATCTCATAAGCATTGCATGACGGTTTGGATTATACAGCGGATTTCCCACAATTTCAGTCTCCGTTCTTGCATGGTATACCATTATGTCATCACCGTTTTCATCTACGGTAAACGAATTGTGTCCGGGTCCGTAAACTCCTGCTGTCTCATCGGAGCAAAGCACCGGATAACGGTCCTTTTCCCACGAACGCGGGTCAAGAAGGTCTGAGCTTTCATCCGCAGTCAAAAGTCCAACGCAATAATGTATTCCCGTATCACTGGCTGAAAATGTAACAAATACCTTGCCATTTCGTTTTAAAACTGCCGGGCCCTCATTCACCCAGAAGCCATATCTCTCCCAGTCATAATCAGGTGTGGTCAAAAGCACCTGTACAGTATCAAGTGTGTATCCGTTTTTCATGCGTGCTATATACAGGTTTGAAATCTGCTTTCCTACTCCGACCTTCTCTGCCCAGATATAGTACCACACATTGTTCACTTCAAAAACTGTTGCATCAAGTGAAAATGCTTCAAACGAAAACTCATCCCCATCTGCTCTTTGCATCTTGCCTTTCTCAATCCAGTTATCATTAACCGGGTCATCCCCCTGACATTCCAATACATACGGCCTTATTGCCCAGATATCATCCTTATCACCGCCTGCATAGTAAATATACCATTTTCCAAACAGATAATGAAGCTCCGGCGCCCATATATGTATGCTCTGCGGTCCACTCTCATGCTTGTGCCAGATTTCATTCTCATCCGCTGTCTCAAGTCCTGCAAGCGTATCTGATTTTCTAAGTACAATCCTGTCATATTCCGGTACCGACGCTGTAAAGTAATATGCTCCGTCTGTATGTCTGTATACATATGGATCTGCTCTCTGCAGTATCCATGGTTCATTATATTTTAATGTATTATCCATTTTTTTCTCCATCTATTCCAATGTTGTTACTATCTAACTATTTACATATCTGCCTAATTTGAAACGTAACTATAAATATTTCACGCCCCAGACGCTCTTGTTTTCGCCAACAGCAGAAAATGTCATCACATCACTTCCAGCCTCATCCTTCATTTGACAGAATACACCGGAATATTTTTTACCGTCTATAGTGATATTCATATAGTATGAGCCATCCTTGCACTCCCAGGTACCCTCTGACTTTTCTCCCTTTACCTTTCCGTTTTTCTCAAGATAAAGAATCACCGGATTTGCAATTTTTGAATCTATTGCCGTTCCCTGGTTTATAACATAGTATCGTCCGATAATATCATCGATGTCGTAACCATCCTTATTAACAGTCTCTCCCTGCGTCTGATAAGGCAGCTCACATGGCCAGCCATCCTCATTAACAAGCATCTGATGTACTCTCGGTGAATGTCCCTCTCCATTATCGTTAAATCTGGTATGATAAACCAGATACATCCTGCCGTCGTCATCCACAAAGGCCGAATTATGTCCCGTTGCCATATATGCTTTTTCAAGGCTCGGAAGCTTATAGTTGCCTGTGAGCTTCAGTCCGAAATTCTGGTGTTGTGCACTTTTTTCAGGATATTTGCCATTCATATCCACATATTCACCATCGACTGTCTTTGAACGGAATACTCTGACCTGATAGCCTCCATTGCTTGTCAGAGCTCCATACGACACAAACAGATAATAATAACCGCTTGTCTCATCATACATGATATATGGGCCCTCAATCGAAATATGACCTCCTCCCAAAAGACGCTTTCCATAATACGGATCCACATTGTTTGCTTTATCTGCTTCAGGATGGATAACAAGTCCTGTTGTCTTGTCAATTTCCAACAAAAATATTCCGCCGCTCCATGAACCATATACCATCCACATTCTGCCATCCGCATCATAAAACACAGTCGGATCTATCGCATTCGGATAGTCCTCATAATTGTACTGCGCCCCCTTGATATAGTTCTTGTAAGCATAATCCTCATCCACATAGTCAAGCACATCTGTACCTGAAATCGTCTTTCTGTTGAAGCCTGAGTATATCAAAGCCCCCTGCCATTCATACGGTCCCTCAGGTGTTGTTGATGTGCCATAGCACAGATTTGATGCATTCCATGTGGATGTCGTACAATAATACATGTAGTAAAGTCCTGTTGTCTCATTGTAGATTACATCCGGTGCCCACACATGCACCTGTTTATCATCCGTCTTTATCAATGAGTTCTTGCTTCCAGAATACGCAAAGGCTTCATCTGCCACATCATATATCTGTCCGTATACAGGATTTTTCTTTGAATATCCATCAGCAACCTTTTCCCAGTTTAACAGGTCACTGCTTTTTGCTGCAGACATATGGGAACCAAAGATATAGTATTCACCATCCGCCTTAAGTATTGACGGATCATGAACCGATACTTTCGATGAAACATCCCCTGTTTTTATTCCATCGTAGCTGACCTTAAAGTCATAGCTTGTTGTTCCACACGCCGCAAGTCCTACCGACATAGCTGCGACGAGTGCACACGAAATGGCCTTCTTCTTTCCATTCCTTATCATGATTTCCTCCCTGTGAATCAATCACATGTTTCATTTAAGCTGATACATATATATGTATCAAATTAATAGTTACGCTCGCCCAGCATTTATAGATTTAATATATCAGATAAAAATCTATAACACAATATATATTTTAAATTTTATTAAATTATTTTACACTAATTAAAACATTAAAGTTTTTATATGTATACAAAGTAGAAGAAAGGACAACCGTATCCCGGCTGTCCTTTCTTTTATTAGTTTATTGTTATATTGGGGAAAATGTGAAAAATGATAAAACCAAACTATTTTAAATACTTATAAAAAATCCTTCACTGATGCATAAATGCCCTCTGCATCAAGTCCGTATTTTCTTAAGCAAAGCTACAGCAGGACCTGACTCACCAAAGCAGTCCTGTATGCCTATTGTCTTTACCGGTGTTGGAGCCTTGCGCGAAAGTGTCTCACATACCGCGGCTCCGAGTCCTCCTATTACAGAGTGCTCCTCCACAGTAACCACCCTGCCGCATTCCTTCGCTGCAGCTACAACAAGCTCCTCATCAAGAGGCTTGATAGTGTGTATATTTATGACCTTTGCATTTACTCCATCTGCTGCAAGCTTTTCTGCCGCCGCAAGTGACTCTGCCACGCACAGACCGGTAGCTATGATAGCTACATCCGTTCCCTCACGGAGTGTAACACCCTTTCCGATTTCAAATTTATACTCTGCATTGTCATTTATTATCGGTGTTGCAAGACGGCCAAACCTCATGTATACAGGACCCTCATACTCATAAGCTGCCTTTACAGCGGCTTTTGCCTCTATATCATCACTTGGGTTTATTACAACCATGCCAGGAATTGCTCTCATGAGTGCAATATCCTCGTTGCACTGGTGGGTGGCTCCATCCTCTCCTACCGAAATACCTGCGTGTGTCGCACCTATTTTCACATTGAGATGAGGATATCCAATAGAGTTTCTCACCTGCTCAAACGCACGTCCTGCCGCAAACATGGCAAAGGAACTGGCAAAAGGCACCTTTCCCGTTGCCGCGATTCCTGCAGCGATACCCATCATATTGCACTCTGCAATACCACAGTCTATGTGACGATCTGGAAATTCCTTTTTGAAGATGGCTGTCTGTGTGGCAGCCGCAAGATCAGCATCAAGAACATATACGTCATCGTGCTCCTTTGCAAGCTCTACAAGTGCATTTCCGTAGCTGACACGTGTGGCGATTTTCTTTACTTCTGACATAATGCTTCACCTTCCTTTCTCAGATCCTCCATGGCAACTGCATACTCCTCATCATTAGGAGCCTTGCCATGCCAGCCGACCTGATTTTCCATAAATGAAACACCCTTGCCCTTTACGGTATGTGCTATAATTGCCGTCGGCATACCCTTTGTATTTCTTGCCTCTTTAAATGCGTCAGCAATCTGATCCATGTCATTTCCATCCTTCAGATCAATCACATGGAAATTGAATGCCTTGAATTTCTCACCAATAGGATATGGTGAGCACACCTGATCCACCGGTCCATCAATCTGAAGTCCGTTGTTATCAACTATAACAACAAGGTTATCAAGCCTTCTGAAGCCCGCAAACATGGCAGCCTCCCAGACCTGTCCCTCCTGAATCTCGCCATCGCCGAGAAGTGTATATACTCTGTAATCATCATTTGTAAGCTTTGCAGAAAGTGCCATTCCTACCGCCGCAGAAATGCCCTGTCCGAGCGAACCGCTTGACATATCCACACCCGGGATATGCTTCATGTCAGGATGTCCCTGCAGATATGATCCCAGATGTCTGAGTGTTTTTAAATCCTCAACCGGAAAATAGCCTCTCTGCGCAAGTGTAGAGTAAAGTCCCGGAGCCGTGTGTCCCTTTGAAAGTACAAAACGGTCTCTATCCGGCTTTTTAGGATTCTTTGGATCAATGTTCATCTCCTCAAAATACAGATATGTAAATATATCTGCTGCAGAAAGTGAGCCGCCCGGATGTCCCGCCTTTGCAGAATGCACAGCCGTGACGATACCCTTCCTGACTTCATTTGCTGTAATCTGAAGCTCTAATTTGTTCATTTTGTTCTCCTGTTAAATCTATGACATGAAATAAAATATTTATACCTGTCTTTGGTTTATAATATCTAATCCCCAAATACAGCTCTGTAATCAGCCTGGAACTTCTCGATTCCCTGATCTGTAAGCGGATGCTTTGTCATCTGCTCAATAACCTTGTAAGGAATTGTTGCGATATCAGCTCCTGCAAGTGCACAGTCTGTGACATGAATCGGGTTTCTGATTGAAGCTGCAATAATCTCTGTGTCATATCCATAGATATCAAAAATCTCTGAAATCTGTCTGATCAGCTCAATGCCCGGCTGGCTGATATCATCAAGTCTGCCAAGGAAAGGTGAAACATATGTAGCACCTGCATTTGCAGCAAGAATTGCCTGATTTGCTGAAAAAATAAGAGTAACGTTTGTCTTGATGCCCTCTGATGAAAGTACCTTGACAGCCTTAAGTCCCTCAACTGTCATAGGAATCTTAACTACCATGTTTGGATGGATAGCTGCGATTTCACGTCCTTCTTTTATCATGCCCTCTGCATCAACTGTTGTGGCTTTTACCTCTCCGCTTATCGGTCCGTCAACGATAGATGTGATTTCTTTAATTACCTCATTGAAGTCTCTGCCCTCTTTTGCGATGAGTGAAGGGTTTGTTGTAACTCCACAGATGACTCCCATATCGTTTGCTTTCTTAATGTCCTCGACATTTGCTGTATCTACGAAAAACTTCATTTAATAATACCTCCGCCTTATATAATTTGTGTTTGCTTTTATTTGTTGATATAAATATAACACTTTAAAAGAAAAAATGCAATAGCAAAAGCAAATAAAAGTAAAAATAAATATAATTAAATGACATCAAATAAAAAAAAGCATAAGCAATCGAAAGCACTGGCTTTATTTACTTATTTGAGTTATTATATATTTATGCAATGCTTTGTGATAAAAATATGTACGCAAAAATACAACAGAAATCAAAAGAAAGAGGAAAATCTATGCTGCAATTAGAAAGACAACAAAAGATTCTCGATTATTTAAAAGAAAACCGCAAGGCCACCACCAATGAGCTCAGCGAGCTGCTTGGTGTATCGACCACGACAATAAGAACAGATTTAAACCAGATGGATAAGGAAAAGCTTCTGACAAAGACCCACGGCGGTGCTATCTACAAGGATAAAACCCATGACATGACTGATTTAACCTCGAGGGCCTACCTGTTCCATGACCGCGCCTTGGAAAACAAGGAAGCTAAAGAGGAGATTGCAAACGAGGCGATAAAGCTCGTAAGTGACCATATGTGTATATTCCTTGATGCCAGCTCCACAGCCTACACTCTCGGCATGAAGCTTTCAGGCTTTACAGAGCTGACCGTCATCACCAATGGCATCAATCTGGCTTTAGAGCTAAAGGATATCCCGGGTGTCACAGTCATCCTGACAGGCGGTATCGTAACCAGTGCATCCGCTTCCATAGAAGGACTGCTTGGCGCTGATTTACTCAAAAAGATACACACAGATATCGCGTTCGTGTCCGCAAGAGGCTTCTCTGTAGAAGACGGACTGACTGATTTCAGTATATACGAGGCTGATTTAAAGCACATGTGTATCAAGGCCTCCGCTAAAACTGTGGCTCTTGTAGACCACACCAAGTTTGATACCACATCCATATCTAGCTATGCATCGCTTGATGACATCAATATGGTAATCACCGACTCCGGTATCTCTCCTGAGACAGCAGATATATATGAGAAGGCAGGCACTGATATTGTTATATCCGGAATATAAATGAGACGATATAGCCATATAAAAGTATAAGTACAAATATAACTATAAATATAAATATAAATATAAGTACAAGTACAAATATAACTATAACTATAACTGTATATATAGATCCATCAAAAATGACACGCAACGTTTTACGGCTGCGTGTCATTTTATAGTTGTCTTATACACTTAAAGCATCAGACTATCTTATATGCATTTCTGCCCTTTTCCTTCACATCATTGAGCACTTCATCCACCGTCTTAAACAGCCTAGAAAACTCATCCGGCACCTTTACATCTGGGGCGGTAACATATGCCTGTGATACAGTCAGATACTCATCCACCTTAGAGCTCTCATGAAGTATCTGTTTTTTGGCAAGCTCAAGTCTTATATGCTCGGCTATATTTTTAATGATATCCTCATCCGTTTCCTGCAGGATTATGTAGAATTCATCACCATAGAAATGATACCCCATTCCCTTATCTTTGATGCTCTCATTTATTATGGATGACAATTCTTTTAGCACTGCATCACCGGTGACTCTGCCACTGTTTCTGTTAAATGACTTGAAGAAATCTATATCCACTACTCCAAACGTGATTCCTGCACCATCTGAATCCTGATTTTTGCTCACAAGCTTTTCAAAATCGTTTCGCATCTTGAACTTATTGCCCATGCCTGTAAGCATATCTGTGTAGTTGAGTCTGACTGCCTTACGGCGCTCATACTCAGTCTCCTGAAGCTGAAGCTTAAGGTCGATTGTATCACCAAGACGCTTTATCTGCTCCTTCACCTGCATAGAGTGGAGATTTGCGTAATATACGCACAGCTTGTTGTACGCCTCTGTATCACCCATGGCGCTCTCATATTTCATCCACATCTTGACACAGGTCTTCTGGAAAAACAGATTTTCTGTTTCAATAGCAAAGCGTTCATACTCCACAATAACCTTTTTCCATGCATCGAACTCCCCCATATTCATAAATAGATTGCAAAGGCTTAGTATCTCAAGCACATAATTGGCAGAATTGATATTGTTTATCGCACCCTCAACCAGCTCTTCCACATGATCTCTGACCTCATCCTCATTTCCCATCTTCCATAGCATATGTGCCTGTGACATATCTATCAGAAATCTGTTTTTATCACTGCCAGCTATCTCATTAAAGAGTATCGCGTCAGAAAGATGCTTTTCTGCCTTTTCAAACTCATTAATTCCCGTGTATGATATGCACAGATTCAGATGAAGCATAAGAAGCTCCTGATAATAGCTATCCCTCTCTCCATGCAGCGGTGGCTTGCACAGCTCCAGTGCTTCGTTGAAATATCTGATAGCCTTTTCATACAATCCAAGCTCCATATAGAGTGAGCCTATATTATTGTTTACAAGCATGATTATCTCTGTTGAGCCCTGCTCCACAGCTACATCCATAGCCTCTAGGTAGCAGTCAATTGACATGCTTAAGTCTCCAATAGATGCATATATGACTCCCATAAAATTGACAGTCTTTGCCATCTGCTCATATGCGCCACAGCTCTTATAAAGACCGGCTGTCTCCTGTGCCTTATTCTCTGCCAAAAAAAGCTTATTCTCGCCAAATAAGGCTGCTGCCTCATCCATACATCTGTCTGCCTTTTGCAATATACCCATAAAAACCCTCCTATAGATGACAATACAATCTATTTCTCAGCAAGATACTGCTTATATCCAACCTGTTTCAGTTTCGCATCCTTTGCTACAACCTGAGCCTTCATATCTGCTGTATACTTTTTGATCTTCTCAAGGATTGCATCATCACCTGCTGCGAGTATCTTTGCTGCAAGGATTGCTGCATTTTTCGCACCGTCAATTGCAACTGTGGCAACAGGCACTCCCGGTGGCATCTGCATGATTGAGAACACTGCATCCATTCCATCCAGATTCTTTCCTGAAAGCGGTACTCCGATAACAGGAAGTGCAAAAAGCGCTGCACACATTCCCGGAAGTGCTGCTGCCATTCCCGCTCCTGCTATTATTACCTTTACATCTCTCTCCTCAGCGCCTCTTGTCCACTCAATAAGCTCATCCGGCTCACGGTGTGCCGAGATGATGGTGAGCTCATACTCTATGCCGAGCTCTTCAAGCATATCTGCTGCCTTACTCATCACCTTTAAATCTGAGTCGCTGCCCATAACTATTCCAACCTTTGCCATTTTATCCTCCTTATACGTCTAACAATTATTTACTTTCTGCATCAAGCGTATCGAGCGGTTTGTTCAACTCCTTCTACGCCCTCAAGTACAAATCTGCCATCTCTTATTATATCACAGGTTGAGCCATCGTGTCGAATAACTGTGATGGCTCCAAGCTCATCATACGGTATTGTGATATCCGTGTGGCAGTTGAAATATGCCTTTGATATATCCTTTTTTCTGCGGATGGAAACTGAATTATCCCTGGCAATGATTGCTTTTCCGTCAGGGTTGTATGTCATATTGTCCTCATCGTATGTGTAGCAGGTATCACCCACCGCAAAGTGCGGCCCTGTCTTCTCTGCTATGAGAATAGGCATCTTTGCCGCGATATCGTATACTCTCGCCATACGGTAGGCTGTCGTATTGGTGCCTATGGCAAACTCACCCATAGGCAGTGTGTCATGATGGAAAAGCACATTGTCTGATATATACTTTTTGTTTTCTTCCTCATCCTCAAAATTGGTACATGTATATTTATCAATCATGCCATCCTTAAAGTCAATTTCCAGATTAAGGAAATTAAGCTCATTGAGATATACCTGACTGACATGCAGCTTGCCGTTTGTACCCTCTAACACCGGTGAAGTAAACACCTCTCCGACAGGGATATTTACATCAGCCACACAGTTTTCAAAAGCCGTCTCCTTTGAAGGCTCCTTAAGCTCATGAATCTTGACATACAAGTCTGTCCTGTTGCCGTTTGTTCCGACGATATGCACCCTGTCTGCTGTATCGAGCACATCTATAATTTTCTGCTGCATATCCTCTGTAGAGTGCATAATCAAGAGTATTAATCTTTACAGTCTCCGTAAAAATTTCCTTATAATCAGGTCCGATTGCAGCACACGGATAGGCAATAATCGTAAAGCTTCTGTCCTCGCTGTGGATATAGCTGTTCATATACTGTGAGCGCACGCTTGTCATATGGACTACAAGCTTCTGCTGCTCATCATCAAAATGCGCAGCCTCCTTCTTTGAAACCGGAGCAAACGGCTCCTCGCCAAATATCTCTATGACAGCAGGACCTCCACATTTACATGCTACATCCTTCATTCGCTCAAGTGCATTGTGCATGCACTCAAGACGATACTCCACATATGCCTTGTCAAGCCACAGTGCCATATCCTCCTTGTGGTCATAGTCAAACTGCTTATTGACCGATGTGGAAAATGGTCTCATGGCAGGCTTCATACCCATTTTCTCAAAATTCTTTAATGCTGCTCTTATCATACGCTCAAAGCCAAGCGGATAAAGCACCTGAACCACCGACTTCTTTGAGATATCCTTGTTGCAGGTAATAAAGCCAATGCGGTATCCTTCTGTATAGGTATCTGCCATTGCCTGTATCTCCTCATCTGAAAATGAAGCCAGATGCGCTCTGCCGGCGCGCTCATTCTCTCCGACATACAGTCCGTAAGAATACAGATAATCATCATTTGACAAATCTGCCTCATTTACAAGCTCTGTATAGTAATCATAAGCCGGGTCAAGGAGTGCCCTGTTGTCATCCTCTGCAAAATAGCTCCTCATAATCATGCATGAACGAATATATACAGCCCCTTATCTCATCAGGACTCAGCTCATTGGCATTCTCAAAATAATTGTAAAGCTCTACAATAAGCTCTGCATAAATGCAGAGATATTTTATATCCCCCTGATAGATATGTGTAATGCTTCCGGCAATTTTTGCATATACAGCCGATAAAAGCTGACCATACTCATCTCCGAGCACCTTTACGGCGTATGCCGGGTTGGCATAGCTTTTCTCATAATTTTCTTTATCAAACTGTGAATAGAATAAATCGTTAAATTCCTTATCTGCGTTATGGTTTTTAATAGTGTTGATGCACTTTGCCACACCTGAAATAATCTGCAAAAGCCGGCTCTATCGCAGGCTCTCTGACGATCTGTTCTATCCGCTCCTCCACAAGCTCTAATCTCGCTCTGTGTAAAGCTCATTGGAGAGCTCATAAATCTCTTTATAACTCATATATCCCTATAATCTTTCTATTTTATAATTCAAATGTTCATGACAGTTTTATCGCACTATTGATATAATATGTGCTAAATAATAAAGCCGGCAGCATACGTCCCACCCCAGCTGATTACCGCTATGCTATAAGTGAAAAAAACACTGCCAATCGTGGAAATGTCATGAATGATTCCTCATCAAAGAGGCTTCTGATGGCAAACCCGAAATCTGCCAGAGATATGCCAAGCATCAGTATACCGGCACTGCCATAGTACATAGACAGATTGCCATCTCCTCTGAATGCCGCATTCAAAAAAACTATATATACAATCTCTATGAGGATAGCCACAACAAGTGCAGCTATCCCCCTCTTAGATTGCTTCTTTTCCGTAAACTTATACCTGTTACGTTTTCTTCTGCCAAGCAATTTATATTCTCCTATTTGCAGCCGTACTGCTTATAGTACTCATCTATAGCTGCTTTGATTGTGTCATCAATGACTACTCTGCCATCATGCTCTCTGTTGTAGAGATACTCTGTGACCTCTGCCATTGTGACGATTGCCTTGCCCTCAAAGCCGTACTTCTCATGAATCTCATCGAGCGCGCTTACCTTGCCGCCCTGTCCGACTTCCATTCTGTTAAGGCTCACCATAAGGCCTACGATTGTGACATCTGCAGCTCCTCTCTTACCTTTGGAACTGTCTCCTCCATTGATTTGCCGGATGTGGTGACATCCTCTATCATGACTACTCTGTCGCCATCCTTAAGCTTGCTTCCAAGGAAGCCTCCCTTGTCTGCACCGTGATCCTTTGCCTCTTTTCTGTCTGAGCAGTAGCGCACCTCTTTGCCATAGAGCTCTCATGGTATGCGATAGCTGTTACCACTGCAAGCGGAATTCCCTTGTATGCAGGTCCGAATAATACATCAAAGTCATCTCCGTAGTTAGCATGGATAGCCTTTGCGTAGTACTCTCCGAGTCTCTTAAGCTGTGAGCCTGTCACATATGCTCCCGCGTTCATGAAAAATGGTGATTTACGGACCGCTCTTTAATGTGAAATCACCAAATTTCAGCACGTCACTCTCCACCATAAAGTCTATAAATTCCTGCTTATACTGTTCCATTTTATCTTAAAACCTCCTGTTTATAAGGCTTTCACGCCTTTATTATTGTCTCAAATTGCTTTACTACACACTTTTTACACACTTTACACCGCTTCCATCTTCCTCATCTCGTCAAACAAGGTATCATCTGTTACGTGACAATACAAATCCATTGTCAGCTGTAAGGAGCCATGTCCGAGAAGCTTCTGCACGCTCTTAGGCTGCATTCCGTTCTCGATTGCCCTTGTTGCAAAGGTGTGACGGAAACAATGAGGAGAGAACCTCTCAAATTCCGGGTGTTCCTTCTGAATTCGTCTCGTTGTTACATCCATACATTCCTGTACGATGAACTGCTGTGTAGGTCGATTGTTTCTGGTTACGAAAACCAGATTCTTGTATTCGTCCTGTGCTGTTTGTGCGTTCTTAAGCAGAATCTCCTGCCCGCGAACTCTTTGTTTTTTCAGAGCTTCCATAGCTCTTGTTGTTAAGGGAATGGTTCGCTTGCTGTTATGCGTCTTGGTATCATGCCATTCAAAGACATATTTGCCATCCTTGCGGAAATAGCATAAGGAACGTCTGACGTGTACAACCTTCTTTTCAAAGTCTACATCAGACCACTGAAGCCCCATCAACTCACCAATACGCATTCCTGTGTCGATTGCCACTACATATAAATTGTAGTAGAATGTGTCCTTCGCAACAACATTGAGTGCCTTTTCATCCTCATACTGTTCGTTTCTAAGCTTCTGTCTTACCTCATTCAGCGTCTTTGCGTAAACCGTCTGCTTCTTGCCAAAACGATTCACGAATCTTCCCTGATAAAGACCATCCTTTCTCTGTGATAAGCCTTTACCTAATTCTTTACCATTAAGGGATTTACCCATTTATGCCTCCTTCCTAAGTGTAGAATAGGAAGGATTCCAAATATCGTCCCTATTCTACCATAAAACCTTACAATTATCAATCCGTTTCAAAAATTGAATTCTCATTTTGAAACTCCTCCGTGTTCTTATTTATGAAAGAATCTGATTCAGTAACCAGTGGTCTAATCTGCCCTTATGAGCATATAGTCTGTTACCGATTCTTACCGTGAAACCATTGGCCGGATTGGAAAGCAATTCTCTTGCTTTCGTCTGTCCAATACCAAGGTACTCACACATTTCCTTTACATTTAATAACGCTCTTGTATCAAGTTCTGTTTTCATGGTAGTCCTGCCTCCTCTCGTAATATTCTCATTAACCACCTTCTTTCCTACCCGCAATAAGCGGTTCCTAAAGTAAGATTGTTCCAGTACTCTTAGTTTGGTTTTCTACGTATCCACTGTCTGGATTCTTTAGCACCGATTTCTCACTACTGAAACCTGCCTGTTGGCCTCTCCTGCGCGAGATCATCTCCCACCCTTGACGGAAGTGTCTGTTCTTTGCTCCGCTTAAATTGCTTTAAGTATCATCGCAAAGTCCGTTGACTGTGAATACAACTCATGAAGTTTTCAATGTACAGTTAAAACATTTCGATATTCTTGTAGAACATAAGTTTGTTTTGTGTTATGATTGTTGTAGCCGATTTGCTTCATTTCTGATGCCGCCCGGCTACGTTTTGTAAGTTAATTGTAGTAAAATATAGAGAATAAAATAATTGACGGTCACTTGACCGCGACTTGACATAGAAACTTTTCAAAGAATGAAAATATAGAAAGACAGATAAGATAGATAGCGGGATTGATAAATCCTCTCTGAAAGGAGCACACAGATGAGAAACAGACTGACCTTCGCCAATGTGATTGGTGTATTATTGGAAAATAAAAAGAAAACCTACCCGCAGCACCAGCTTGTACGCAGTCTGTTCTCTGCATATCTGGATGATACTCTGACAGCTTCGGAATTAATCGCAGATGACACGACGATGTACAGCCGCTGGTGCAATGGCGCCCGCCCGATTCCTATAGATATCCTAAAGACTTATGAAGATGAGGATGAATGGGATACGATGGAGGATGATTTCAGAGATAAGATTATTCCGAACCTGTTGAACGAAGCACAGGCTCGAATCCAGATGGAGGAATTGATTACAGACAGTATAAAAACCATCGGGCAGGAAATGGCTGATGCACTGATTCAGGAGCCGGATAATGCAGCCTTTTTCTGCTCTGTGGTAAGATATGCGATTTTGAATGACCATAGCACAGGTGCGCTCTATTCTCCCGACCTTTCGGAAGTGATTCTTTGCAATAAGCTTCCCTCCTGCAATCAGGCATTCATTGGACGAAAGGATGAGATAAAAGCAATCGCATCCCATCTTTCCAATCAATCCGTCTTATTCATTACTGGTATGGCAGGCATTGGAAAAAGCGAAGTTGCCAAAGCCTATGCACAGACGAACCGTAAAAAGTACACCAATATCATTTATCTGTATTACACCGGTGATTTGAGAAAAGACATCGCAAACCTTACATTTGCAGATGATTCCGTAGAAATGAATGAGGAAGTCCGTTTTCAGAATCACTATAAGGTGATGCAGAGACTCCACACAGATACACTGCTGATTCTGGACAACTTCAATGTGCTTCCAAAGGACGAACCCTTCTTAAAGGAACTGATGAAGAATGATATGCAGCTATTGATTACCAGCAGATGCAAACTTAAGAATTATGATTCTATAGAAATAAAGGAATTGGATAAAGAAAAAGAACTGACAGAACTGTTCTACAAGCATTGTCCTTCTGCAAAACGTGATCCGGACAGTGTGTCTGCCATTATAGAAGAAGTGAACTGTCATACCCTGACTGTCTGCATGGCTGCTCTTACCTTAGAAGCCAGCGGCATGGAACCGGAAGAATTGTTACAGGAGCTGCGTTCCTGCGGTATCGGGCAGAACATGGAAGAAATCGAGGTATTCCAAGGATGATGAATTCTCCTATGCCAGTATGATAGGACACCTTCGCATGTTGATGAAGCTTAATAGATTAAATGAGGACAGTATTGATATCCTCCGTAACCTCTCACTCCTGCCGGTATCAGGAGTTTATAAAAGTGCGTTCAAAATGTGGCTGGAACTGGATTCTCTCAAAAATGTTAATGAGCTGATACGCTATGGCATTATCAGTGAAGATACCGAAAATAAGACGATTGCACTCCATCCTCTCATTCAGGAAGTGGCAATCGCAGAGACCATTCCAACCGTATCAGACTGCCATGTGATGTTAAATCACCTGCATTTGATTTGCCTTGCTCACGGTCTGGATGTAAAAAGACCGGTGACTGTCATGGAATGTCTGAAAAGCATCAACAGACACATCATCCTAGATAACAGGGCTTACTATCTACTGTTCTTACAGGATATGTACCCTTACTTTGACAAATATCTGGATACCGATTATCTGTCGGAGCTGGTAGAACGTATAGAATATGTGATGAATCTTATGAATGATTCGGGCAAGTCGGATGAAACGAGTAAATCGTATAATTCAGATAAATCAGGCACACCAGATATTACGCAAGAAACCAACCACATTTCTGCCTGTGACAAAGCATTATTATTAGATTACAAAGCACAGCTTCTGTTCCCACGCAAGGAATATGATAATGCCATTAAGAAATATAAAAAGGCGATTGCCCTCATGGAAAATTACCATAAGACCAATACTGCGGATGCCCGTTCCGCCAATCTGCTTTCAAACCTGCACAACAACCTCTCTACAGCTTATCTGTTCCGGAAGAAACTGGAAGAAGCCGTATCAGAACTCAAGACAGCTTTCACAGTACGCAGGGAATATGCCAGTCTTGGATTGATAGAGAATAATGATACCCTGCAGCAGACACTCTCACTTGCTAACATGCTGGTGCAGAATAAGGAATATGATTCTGCTCTGGAAATTATTGATTTCTGTGAATCCACCATTGATGAAGTTATGGGTAGAAATAACCTTGATTATGGTATGTGCGAGTTCTATCGTGGTGTCATTGCTTATACCCGTTCTCAGCCTGTGATAGCAGAACAGCACCTGCTTAACGCAGATGCCGTCTTTCATGCTGTTATGAACGAGAACCCTGATAATGATTATTCCAAAAGTACTGCTCGTTATTTGTATAGTTTGTATATGAGATGGGGAAAGAAAGAGCTTGCGGAGCAATATAAAAAAATACTAATCAGCACGCATTAGGTATTGCCATAACAATGATACATATAGTCAGAACACACCCAAATATCAGCATAACGGGTAACGAGGTCATAGAAAACTTGTAGGCTCGGCTGCTGTCCTTTGTTATCGATATTCGCAAGATAGCGCGGGGAGATATATAACTCGTCGCTTACTTTTTTGCGACTTTCTCCGTATTCGTTTCTCGCGGCTTTAATGGCAGCCCCGAAAGCCTTAAAATCATATATTGATACTGGTCTTTTTGCTATAATCATTCACCCTATTACATTTTACTGTTCCCCTTTCTATCTGTTTCTTTGTGCCTGTGCTTCCACCAAAGGATAAACGGAAGAAGCAGAACCAGCACCACTATTAAAAAAATGATTAAAAAGTAATCTCTCGTTCAGCTTCACTCCCTTTCCTCTTTCTTTAAATAAATAACTTATTTCATATTTACTATACATAAATTATAAATTATATATTATATATAATTTATTATCAATATTCCTATTAAATAATTATCTTGACAATGCAAGTACAATCACATTTTTCTGTTATATCATTATTGCGTTTATAAATTTACAGAATTTTTCATTTTTTACATGACAAAATATTGACAATATGCTATGACGACTTATGTAAACCATTGATTTTTCAAAGAAAGCGAGGTATTGCCTATGATGAAAAAACATTTTAAGAAACTTGTAAATCTTGCACTTACTGCTGTTATGGTTATGGGAATGTCTACAACGACATTTGCAAAAGAATCTAATAATATCTCAAATGATACTGTAACAAAAACTAACAATATAATTTACTCCCCAGAATTTCCAGATGCTTATATTGTAACAGAAACATCACCTGCACCTAATAACTATTCACTTAACAACGAATCAAAGCAACTTGATACGATAACAGCAACAGTTTTTGTAGAAGAAACTCTTGCTACCGATAAAAATGAAGATATTTATGTTTCTAATAGTCGTCTTTTATCTAAAGACGAAGTTGAAAATATTGGTATTGATAATTTCTCCAACATTAACACAATGTCTACAAGTCGTGCTGCTAAAAGAACCTATGGAAAATTAACACTTACTTTTTCTGGTTCTCAATCTATCTCTGGAAAAAGCGTCTCATGTAAATTAAATGGAAACGCAAATTGGGACTTTGGGGCTTTTACAAGTTCAGAAAAAAATCCAGCCATAGGTAAAGATTTTATGGGAATTACTTGGTCTGGTTTATTTACTACAAATTCATCTTCATGCTCGGCGACTGATTTAACTGGAAAAGTCACTTATCCTACAATGGTTGACTCTATCGCAAACGGTGGAAGAGTATGGTCTTTTGAAGAAAGTCTTTTTGAAGACCATTTTGCAAATTATAATAAAAATATAAATGCAACTATTAATATCAAAAAGAATACTATGACTGGAAATGGTAACACGGCAGAAGCTGTCTTAAAATATATTCATACCTATCAAAAAACAACAGGTAGTGTTTCTATGAATGTAGGAAGTGATAGCGTTTCGGCTGGATTTACATTAAGTAATGTAAAAAATCAATGGTCTTTAGTTTGCAATATTACCGGAATATATTATTAAACTAACCATAAAAAATAGGTAGTTCAAATTGAACTACCTATTTTTATTTCTTCATGCTCTGGTGGCGTATTCTCTTCTCCGTTTCCAATAATCCAACATATTCTAAATGAATACTGCAAATTATCAATAATATTCATCTTGTTATCATTAGATAATACTGATTCAATATCACTATCATTTATCACACCCCAATCAATCCATTTATATCCATTATCTTCGTATGAACTAAATAAATAATTTTTACTATTCTTGCTCTGTGATAGTTCTCCACTAATTCTTAATATTTCATAAGAAAATATCTTCTTCTTCATAACTGCACATGATAGATTTCCATTCTCATTTATGAAAAACACTATATATTTATTGTCGAATCGAATTTCTTCCAAACATTCATTTGCAGTAGTTTGTGCTGTCATTCCTTTTTGTTCTTTCAAATATTCATATGGTGATTTCTGCTTCAATAAATATATAGTAACAATTAAAAACAGAAAAAAAATCATACAAACACAAAAAAATATTTTCTTTTGTTTCTTATTCATTCTCTTCACCTCATTCTTCATTTAATAATGTCTTATATCCCTGCCAATAGTCAACACTTCCGTCTGCGTATTCCTTGCGAATAATCGCATGGAAACGTCCTATCTGATACTTTCCTACTTTCATCTACCACCACTCTCCTTTATCGTTGTAGTGCCACCATTCGCCGCTTTCATATTCGATACAAAGATACCCGTCCTTATCTATCCAAACCTTTGCTAAGCCACCCTCGTTCCAATGCTCACACGCTTTTTTATGGGCTTCTTTGTTTCCCACTCCGCTTTTGGTCTGCCTTTTGCCACTGGCTTCTCTGAACCCTCGCTTGCTCCTGCACCTATAATCGACTTAAACGCCGCTTCTTGGTCAAATTTTGCCTTTCCTGCCATTACTCTCTACCTCTCCTTTCAAAAATTCCTCTATAAAGGCTTTATAGTCCTCTGATACGGTTGGACTTCTCCGCATACTCAAATATATCTGTTCTGTTTGCCTGTGCTTCCTCTACCGCTACCGCTGACCGAATATAGGTCTTATATATCGGTGCAGAAATGTACTCGCTCAACTGCTCCGTAAGTTCCTTTATCTGCTTGCTGATGTTTGCTCTCGGATTGAACCTTGTAAACAGAATACCCGTTATCTTTACATTCGGATTGCAGTACCGCTGTACGCTCCTTACTGTTTCGTTAAGCTGGTTAATTCCTGTTGTGGCAAATATGCCCGCTGTGGTCGGTATCAGAATATCACCTGCCGCCGTAAATGCGTTTACGGTCAACACGCCCAAAGAGGGCGGCGTGTCTATAATGATATAATCATACTTTTCCGCTACGGGGGCAATAGCTTCTTTCAAACGGTGTTCTTTTCCCGTCTGTGATAACTCTTGCTCTGCTCCTACCAGCATAATGTTTGGTAATATATCATACCCGCCTTTCATACAAAAATCCATTAAAATTATAGCTCAAAATCATTTTATGTGCAATGGAGTTTTTCTTACCGAAAGTGAGTTTGAAAGGCAATCAAAGCCTTGTCATCTGCCACGCCCACGTCTACGAACCGGTGTGATTATCTGCTGTTCCGCTTGTGCTTTTAGCTGCTCCTCTGAAGAATGATTTCTGTTGTATTTCACACGATAATCATATTCCTCGGTAAAATCATCATATACAGACATCTTGTAACGCATACTCCGCATGGATTCTTCGGTATATCCCATTCTGTCCTGATACTTCTTTAGTTCTTCAATTCGGTCATCAGAAGGTGGCGGAAGAAGTTTAGCACGTTTTTCCAGAGAGAGCTTGCGGTATTCTGCTGGAGATGGAAACGGCTTATTTTGAACCGGCACCGTTGACGAATTGTTATCAAGTAATTCGTCTAACTCATCCTCATTATATGGTTCTGCGTCGGTTGAGTTATTTGTTGTGCCAAACTCAGTACTTACCGAGCCTGCGCCTGCATCAAGTCCCTGCCACTCTTTATTGAAGTCATCAAATGCAGCACCATAAAAGAAAGACTCGTCATTCTCCGGTATCTCATGTTTTTCCTGAAACTCGTCATATGCCTCATATACAGAAACATCCGGTTTTCTGGTCGGCTGTGACTCCTGTGTTGGTATCTGCTTTTTAGCCTTAGAAGCAGACTCCTTCACTTCCTCCTCATCCTCTTCCCATCTGGGATAATCCTTCATGGACTGACTGGAATGCTCGATGTCCTGCTCCTGCCTTGGATAATCAAACCAATCCTCTTTTTCCTTCTGTTTCATATACTCCCTGATGCCTGCAACCGTGAATCGCTTACCAAGCTTACTGCCTCGTACTGCCTTTACCTTGCCTCCATTACTGCTACGATAGGGAAGGGCATAGCTAATGGTATTACCTTTCAGCCTTACATTCATATGATAGGTTCTTTCTAACATATTCACCACATCATGAATGTTCTGCGTGGTCGGATCATTCATGGCAAGTCTGATATACACACGCATTTCATCCTTGAAAGAAAGTTTTCCCCTTTTCTGCATATGATTTTCCGCTAAGGTGCGTTCCTCCCTGGTCTTATCCGGATTGTAGAAGCTGTCACGGACAGAGTGTGTCAAGCCCCGGCTCCTGCACTGTTCTCCAAAATATTCCGACATTTCCACCAGCTCCTTCGGACCTCTCCGAAAGGAAGAACCATCCTTCTGATTACAGTTATTTACCAGAAAATGCACGTGAACATGCTCCGTATCCACATGAACCGCAAACAATACCTCAAATCCCTTTTTCCAGAAGAACTCACGAGCAAAGTCCTCTGCCATCTTGTAAGCCTCTGCATAAGTCAGCTTATCATTGTCCTCCGGATGAAAGGATATTGATAGCTTCTGTGCCAGAATGTCCCGCGGGAAGAACCGGCTATACTTCTTCTGATGCATTTTCCTTGTCATAAGGACACTGTTTGCAAAGTTATCCCGATTGCAGCCAAAAGCATTATATAACTCCGACTTTGTCTTGATAACACTGGAACTTAGCTGTTCCTTCTTCTTCCCCAGAATATAATCTGCAGCACTGTGAAGCTGTGCCACAGACTTGCATGGAGCATATTTTACATTGACATTTCCATATACTGCCATCTAACTCACCACCTTTTCATATAGTTTTAATACTGAGTCTTCCAACCGCCGGAATACTCTCTGGAACGGTTCAAATGCTGTCATGGATATCAAATCCGGATAGGCATTGATATTCCTTGCCAGCTGGTTGATATTGACTCCCTGCTTTTTCAGTTCGTAGCAGACCTCATTCATGACCTCCATAAACTGCTTTAATGTTGTCCCGTCAATCTGCCTGCCCTTGTTGCCCCGGAGCAGATAGTCGATGAAATCAGCGGAAGTCTTATATCCGCTCTCCTTCATCTGTGATTCAAATTCCTGTTTTACACGGTAATCCACACGAGAATAGATTACCTCGTCTCTTGTTCGTTTCCCCATAGTGTCCTCCTTCTTTTTATCTGTAAAAAAAGCCACAAAACTCATTGGTTGAATTGGCATTGCTGCCTTTTCTTCCAATTGTTTCATGGCTTCATTTTTTGGTATTTTCAGTTATTGTGTTTTGGCTACGATTGCACCGGATTATGGCTACATACTAATAGAAATTGTGGTCTGCACCGGTAAATTGCAGTGTCATGCCCCTGTTGTGGTTCTACTGTTGCTCTGCTTTGTAGCCATTTGGTTGCAGATGTTGTCTAAACTGTATCTGTTATAGCTATACTGTCCATAAGAACCGCTATCATCTGCATCCGTCTTGGTATTTCTTCGTAGCCTTTGTGTAAGCGATGCTTCGTCAGCAGGGCACATCATCCCCACAGGTCTGCCTGACGGAAAAAAGACTCCGTCAGACAGACAAAAGCAGCCCTTCGCTTACCGCTTCGGACTGCTTTTTTTCACATCTCTACTACTTATTGAAATCTTCTATTCCCTTTCCGATGTGGTGGGGATGATATAGGCAGGTAGTACCGCTGGCTTGCCAACTCGTCAAAAATAAAATCAGGGTCCCCTCCGGTACCCTGATTTTATTTCCGCCTCATTGTCTGCGCCATCGGTGCTACCTGCTCATGGGCTACGCCCCCGAGACCCCCAGACAGAAAGACACACCATCTACAAAGGGGATGGTGTGTCTTTCTGTCTTTACTGCAATTGTACCCGGGAATGTAGCCGATGTTTACTTGGATAATTGAATTGATTATCATCGGCTATATCCTTCTTGCTTCTACCCTCATTACAAAACAATAGAATTCTTTCTGTAATATCAGTCTGTTAGACTTGGGGGGGTGACTTGGGGGGACTTGGGTGTTACCCACCCCAAGTCATTATCCCTCTTTATGATTCGTTTTCTTCTGTTTCTATATCCAGCCTCTGTAAAATATCATATATCACACCAGAATCGTTTAATAAGCTTATAGCAAAACATTTCTTTCCTGCATCTTTTAATGATGCACCAATGTGATACGCTTTTTTGTCATCAATGATTAAAAACCTGTCATGAAATACACCTGTGTAGTTCACTTCAAGTTTGGGATACTGTTGATTGAAAGTTTCAATATCTTTTTCTGACAATCTGGTTTTTCTAACTGTGTAAATCGTTACCGATACATTCTCTTTCTTCTTGGACAGAATATTTAAAGTTCCCACATCGACATAATTATCGACCAATACAAGACTTTTCGTTGCACTAGCTACCAGATCTATCAGTAAGCTAAACGCATCATATATCTGTCCATCAAAAAAGATTTTCTGCTGTGATTCTTCGTGGTCAGAAATATATGCAAATACTTTATCAAATTTCTCATTTGTTTCATTTTGATAAGTTATCTGTCTTTCTTCTATTGCATTCATGCGATCATACAAAAGTGACGTGTTTGCCATATATTTACGCATTTCAACAAATGTTTCCATTATCCTGATACTGACTTGTATTGCAATATCACTCCTCAGCACCGCAGAAAGCATTGCAATACCTTGTTCTGTAAAAACATATGGCAGATATCTTCTTCCACCTCTCCCTTCTTTTGAGGTCACAAATTGTGACCTCAAAGAGTCGTACTCTTCCTTTTTTAGTTGAAACCTGAAATTCTCAGGAAATCTTTCAATATTTCTTTTTACAGCCTGATTAAAAGTTTTTGTTTCAACTTGATACAAAATTGCCAAGTCACTATCGAGCATTACCTGTTTTCCTCTAATAACATATATAAGACTCTGAATATGACTCACTTCCATAACCCTATCCTTTACATCTGAATTTACGTCAATCAATTCACTATTATCTTTTGCCATCGAATCCTCCAATCCATTTTTGAAGTCGCAAATTGCGACTTCAAGTCTACAATCTGTGTACTCATTCTGAGGTCACAAACTGTGACCTCAAACAGTATCATCGTGTTCCTTCTTGTTTTGCTTCCCAAATTGCTGTTCATACATAATCTGATACTTTTTCAACCGTGGAATATACTCAGGAGGCTTTCTTCGACCCGCTTCCCACTCTTCCACCGTTTAACTGCCACTCTTGATATTTAGCGTATCCTTCCTACGAATTACTACACACTTTACTACACACTTTTTTCATCAAATTATATCATGCCATTACGATAGTTTCCTCTCAATTAAAATGCCCACGAATCCATAATTTACACACCAAACGAGTAATCCAGAAACTCATTCTCTTCTGGCTCCGACAGTTCTTGCTTTACAACTTCTATCGGTTGTTCACTGCCCTGTATCGGTTCCGTAACTAGCTTTACCCCCACCGATGCCTCAGCTCCCGGATTTCCCTGCTGATACGGATAAGGCATTATCCCACCAGCCTGCAGTCCCGCCTGAAAAAATGCCTGCTGTTGCATCTGATACATGGCTGCAAGTGCCGGAAGATTTGAAAGAAGCTTCTGCTCCACAGTCTGCACCAGTCTGTCTGCAAAGGCATCTTCCTTTTCCCGACTCTCCAGATATGGATCGTTTTTCTTGGCAAGATGCCTTTCATAATAATCATTAATCGCAGCCACCACAAAAGCATTCTGCGACTTAAAGTCCTGTTCCACTTCAGCGGAATGCAGGCGTTCCCACGCCTGCACGCCTCCCTCATCCGTCATATTGAAACGGATGTTGTGATTCCTGTAGTGCTTTGTCATATTGCCTCACCTACCTTCTGCCTGCTCTTTCCTGATGTCTTAAAAGCATATAGCAGTAATACTCATAGCCCTTTGCATTAGCACGGATATCATTGTTAAAGACTGTATTTTCAGGATTGTACTCGCCGAAATTTTCAACCAGCCTTGCTCCGCCACCCATGAAGTAAACCTTCATCAGCTTCTCATTATATTCATGGTCACGAAGCTTCTGAAAAATCTCCTCCACATAGTCACAAATAGCCTTTTCCACGAGTGATGCATGGGGATCCGGCAGTTCAATCTTTCCGCTACGGAGAATATTATCAATTACATCATCCATAAGATTGTCTCCCGTTTTGTCCTGCACCATATTGTGAATCTTCTGAAAGCACTGGAACACACCAAGCTTCTCGGTCCATGCCTTGCTTTCCATTGGTCTACCGTTATTCAGATACATCAGATTCATGGTACCGTTTCCAATATCTGCAAGAAGCGTTACACCTGCAAAATCCTTCAGATTCTCTGTCACTGCCGAGTAACACTGCGGCATAACCGTACATCCTGCAAACTCAATACAATAAAGTCTGTCCTTATAGCCGACCTCCACACTGCTGTTTCTAAGCATATATCTCTTAAAGTCCTCCCTCTGTGCCTGCACCCATTTCAGAGGAAGCCCAACTGCAAGATGAATCCTTGCCCTGTTTACAGAGTCTGTCATTCCTCTTGCTTCCAGTTCCTTTACAATAGCCGCAAGTGTCAGCATATAATTGTCGTCATCAGTCTGCTTATCTGCCACAAAACCCTTTCTTCCCTCTCCAATGACATAATATCCACCATCGTACTCGATATAATCTCTGCTTAACACAGGTGCGCTGTCATACTTTGCAATTGCTGTCTTAAAGCATCTTCTGGCTGTTTTCATATTTCCGTAGCCATTATCCACACCGATAATCAGTGCTCCGTTCATACTGTATTCTCTAATCTTCTCTGTCATATAATCCTCTCTTTCTCCGGCATCTGTGCCGGTAACCAAAATAAAAAAGTCCATGCATCTGTATCTCTACAAACACATGGACGAATCAACTGCCACTCTTGATATTTAGCGTATCCTTCCTACGAATTACTACACACTTTACTACACACTTTTTTCATCAAATTACACCATTTTATGATAAGTTACGATAGTTTCCTCTCAAATTAAAAATGCCCTCAAAGCCTGTAAAATCAAGCATTTGAGGGCATTCACAAGGGTTAAGATAAAGGAGCAGGTAGGAAATCTATAAATTCGTTCTTGTAGCTTTCCATTGTATGTTAATCCTCCTGTGTGTTTTTCTTTAAATTATCTTTGTCAATTTTACCACATTGGGGCGTGCTTTTCAACGTGGAAATTGGTTACAAAAACAGCATCCCTTCATATTAAATGAATATGGGATGCTGTTCATCTGCTTATATATTTTTATCAGATATACTCACTTGTGTTTACAATCACGCCGTCATATACTGACTGCTTTTTGATAAACTCCGCAGCCTTGTCCACATCTCTGCCGTTTTTGTTCCAGTCCTTTGTGAACTCAACTTTGTCAGCTGCAAGCTCCTTCTCCTGCTTTTGGCTGATGAGCAGAAGTACGAGTATTCCGGCATGGCTTAGGTGCTTGACTACATTTACAAAGTCCTCTCCCTCCTTTGGTGCGTAGAGATAAGTATGGCGTCCGTCTATATTTAAGGCTTTCTCGACATCCTCCACAAAGCCACGGTTTACACCATCCACTCCGTCTACGAATACGGCGGTGATTGCCTTCTGGCCCTTGATTGCAGCTCTTACGTTTCTGTCTACTCTGCCTCTCATAGAGACCGCTTTCCTCTGTGTGTACCTCTTCAACCACACCACAGGCAGATGTCATATCCGTCACACGGTCGATTAAGATGAACTCACCGAGTGTCTTGTGATTTTTGAACTTATCGCAGACTATCTTGTCCGAGAATGCAATCTTTACAACTGCTATCTCGTTCTTTTTAAGCTTGTCGGCAGGCTTTTCCTCACCTGTGTTTACGTCGATAGTATGCTCTATCTCTGTTACGATGCCCGGTATTGACTTGGTACCAAGCTTGAAGAAGAAGTTCTTTCCCTTGAAGAGCTCATCATCATCCATCCAGAGTATTGTAGCTGTGATAGATGAAGCAACCTTTGCTCCTGAACCGATTGTGAGACACAGCCTCTTGATACGTCCACCTCTCTGTCGAGCTGGATTGTAACCGGCTGGCACTGTAAATGCGCTTATCGCTTAGCTTATCACCCACATGGATGCTCTTTACATGGGCTGTCTCATTGCTTGGCAGTGTGGTGATTTCATCGCCCACCTTTACCTCTCCGGCCTCTATCTGGCCCTGGAATCCACGGAAGGTGTGGTCAGGACGGCAGACTCTCTGTACAGGCATGTAAAAGCCCTCTTCCTCGTTCTCATCCTTTATGTCAACATCCTCAAGGTATGATAAAAGAGCAGGTCCCTTGTACCATGGGATATTCTCAGACTTTGTTGTGACATTGTCACCCTCTGTTGCAGAAACAGGAATTATTACTACATTTTTGAGTTCAAGCTCCTTTGTAAGCTCAATAATCTGCTTTGTGATTTCATCGAAACGCTTCTCGTCGTAGCCTACAAGATCCATCTTGTTTACAGCAAATACAAAGTAGTTGATTCCCATGAGCGCGCAGATTCTTGCGTGTCTTCTTGTCTGAACCAATACACCCTGCTTTGCATCTATTAAAATTACCGCAAGGTCTGCAAAGGATGCACCTACAGCCATGTTTCTTGTGTACTCCTCATGGCCCGGTGTATCTGCCACGATAAAGCTTCTCTTATCTGTTGTGAAGTAACGATAAGCCACATCGATTGTGATTCCCTGCTCTCTCTTTCTGCCATCAGTCCGTCGAGGAGGAGTGAATAGTCGATGGCGCCGCCACGGCTTCCGACCTTACTGTCGAGCTCCAATGCCTTTTCCTGATCTGCATAGAGCAGCTTTGAATCGTATAATATATGTCCGATCAGAGTTGATTTTCCGTCGTCCACGCTTCCACATGTAATAAATTTAAGTAATCCGCTCATTTTAGAAATATCCCTCCCTCTTTCTTCTTTCCATGCTGCCTGCCGCCTCGTTGTCTATGACACGGGTGGTTCTCTCTGAGGAAACAGCACTGAGTGTCTCATCAATAATCTCATCAAGTGTATCCGCTGTCGACTCCACACCACCTGTCAGTGGATAGCAGCCGAGTGTTCTGAAACGTACACTCTTCATCTGGATTTTCTCACCCGGACGAAGCTTCATTCTGTCGTCATCTACCATGATGATGTTGCCGTCTCTGTATACAACAGGTCTTTCCTTTGCAAAGTAAAGTGAAGGAATCTCGATATTCTCTCTCTTTATATACTGCCAGATATCCTTCTCTGTCCAGTTTGACAGTGGAAAAACTCGCACCTCCTGGCCCTTTTTGATTCTTGAGTTGTAAAGCTTCCACATCTCCGGGCGCTGGTTCTTTGGATCCCATGCGTGGTTTTCATTTCTGAAGGAGAAGATTCGCTCCTTGGCTCTTGATTTCTCCTCGTCTCTTCGGCCACCGCCAAACGCTGCCGTAAAGCCGTATTTGTCGAGCGCCTGCTTGAGCGCCTGTGTCTTCATGATATCTGTGTATGCTGAGCCGTGGTCAAATGGATTGATGCCCTGCTTTACGCCATCCTGGTTTATATATTCAAGCATCTCGATGCCCTTTTCCTTAGCAATGCGATCTCTGAATTCTATCATCTCATGGAATTTCCAGGTTGTATTTACATGTAAAAACGGAAATGGCGGCTTCTCCGGATAAAATGCCTTCATTGCAAGATGAAGCATTACCGAGCTGTCCTTTCCAATTGAGTACAACATAACCGGCTTCTCGCACTCTGCGGCTACTTCACGTATTATGTATATTGCCTCTGCTTCGAGTTCGTCAAGATGTGATAATTCACCCATGTCTGTTACCATCCTTTTCTTTAATATTTATTGGATTCCTTCTTGTTGATAAGAATCTCTTCCTTGCTTCCGTCGCGCTTTTTGATATTCCCAGGTCAGCGTATCCGGTGTGCTTTTTACTGTCATGAGACTTCCCATGCCTCCTATGTCTGCCCCAAGATAAAGAGCAATAGCACCAAAATGACATTCCTTTATGCATGAGGCACAGCCCCAGCAGTCCTTAGGATATTTGATAAAGGCTTTTTTCTCTGAGTCCTGATATATCAGACTTCCCGGGGCATACACTTGTACACATGCCACAGCCCTTACACTTTGCTTTATCAATCATTATGCTCATAACGCGCCTCCCTTCCGACAAGCTCTCTGTAAATCATATGAAGCTGCCCGTTTTCGTATCTGGAATTGACGTATTTCATCCAGTCATCACTCTTGCCGGGATAATCCAGATTCTCGGCAAAGCTGTGCCATCTGGTCTCCTTTCTTGCACCAAGATGTGCTATGACCGAAAGACATACCGTAAGCCTCTCCTTAAGCTCATATATGAACATAAGCTCATGCATATCCGATGCATATAAATCACCGGTCAGCTCTATCAGATGATTTATCTTTTCCTTTGCCAGCGCAAGCTGCTTGCCGTTGAACTGATAATGTGTGGAAATACCGCCTGCGTAGTTGTCCATGACCTTCTGCATGGCTTCCTCGATAGCCTCTGTTGTAAACATCTGAGACCTTTCAGTGAGGAAATGGTCGTACTCTGAAGCTTTTGCGTCAAGCGCCTTTTTCTCATCAAATGCCGATGTGTCAAAACTTCCATCGGAGGTATCTGCATCAAGCTTTGAAACCATATCTATCGCAGCGATTTCACCCTCTACCATAGCTCCTGTAACGTATTTCTGTGGACATCCTCCTGCCACATCTCCAGCGGCATAAAGTCCGTGGATTGTGGTTTCACGCTCGGTATTTACCCAGTAGCCGCTCGCTGTGTGCCCACCTACGATATACGGCTCGGTGCCTTCTATCTCCACATTCTGCTCACTTGGATTCTTACCTGCCTCCACCCACTTGAGTGTCTGGCTTGGTGCCATGTTGAGATATGCCTTTCTCAATGACTCATCCTGCTGTGGAGAGATGCCCTCTGTCCTTAAGTAGCAAGGGCCTCTTCCCTCAAGATTTTCCATGACCGTTCCGTATACACGCTCTGATGTGGTGAGACCGTATTTTGTCTCGTAAACCTCTCCAAGTGAATTGACCTGCTTTGCCCCGACTCCCTGTGCAATTGTTCCTGTCGGTGCAATTGTGTCCTTGCATCTGAGTGCGATAAATCTCATCTCAAAGGTGGTCATCTCAGCTCCGCTTCTTATGCCCATCGCATATCCGGCGCCTGTGTTGAAAGGTGGATACCACATCTTGTGCCTTGAAAAGCCCGGATTGTTTGGTCTGTATAAACCGGCCGCTCCGCCTGTTGCACAGAGCACCTTTTTCGCCCTGATTTCATAGGCTGTAGCATCCTCGATTGAAAATCCGTATGCACCCTTTATGGTGTTGTTCTCAACTATATAGTCCGTGATATTGATTCTGTTTATCACTGTACAGTCCGTAAGCTTTGAAACAGCTTCTGCCAAAAGCGGCTTCATGTTCTCGCCGTTTATCTTGATATTTCGGTTTCCTCTTGCTACATACTCACCGTTTTCATCCTTTAATATGACAAGTCCAAGCTTTTCCATCTTGTCCGTCACACGGTTTAAACCCTCTGACATAGTCATGAGTAAGTCTTCCCTTACTATGCCGTCAGCATCCTTTTTTGCGTAGTCTACATAGTCCTCAGGCTTTCTGCCCTTTACTATGTATGCATTTATCGCATTGACACCTGCTGCAAGGCATCCGCTTCGCTTTATGTTCGCTTTCTCTGCAATTATAATCGAATAATCCGATTTCTCACGGATGGTGAGCGCTGCATAACAGCCCGCCGTGCCACCTCCTATTATGAGGATGTCCGTGTGTAGGATTTTTTTGTTTTCTATCTTCATTTATCTCCCTCTGCTTCCTCTTTCAATCACAAGCTTTAGACGATTCCTATATCTAAATGTAGAATACATCCTGCTCCTGCATCTCGCTGTTTTCCATCAGGTATGTTTTCTCTTCATCAAATATATACAGCCTGTAAATCAGCACATGCACTTTCTCGCCGACTGCTATCAGATCCTTTTCCAGTGAGCGTTCGCCGACCACCTCGATGCCGTTTATGCTGACTGTGATATCCATCCTGTTTCCTCTGAATACCACATCTGTAACGATGCCCTCCTCTGCCGCTGACTGATAGCGGTCTAAGTTGCCACTCTTTGATATCTTGATAAACTCAGGTCTGATTACCGCCTTGTCGGCATTTTCTATCCTGTCAAAGCCCTTTAGCCTGTCATAGTTTTCAACGACTGTGGTGTGTCCTATAAACTGCGCCACAAAAGGTGTATCAGGCGACTTGTATATCTCAAGAGGTGTACCCATCTGCTCTATCGTGCCGTGGTTTGTGATAATGATTTCATCTGCCACCTCAACAGCCTCATCCTGGTCATGTGTGACGAAAATGCTTGTGATTCCAAGCTTTTCGACCAGCTCCTTCAGCCAGGTACGAAGCTCACCTCGCACCTTTGCATCTATCGCGGCAAATGGCTCATCCAGTAAGAGCACCTGTGGATTCGGCGCCAGCGCCCTTGCAAATGCCACTCTCTGACGCTGTCCTCCGGAAAGCTGATTCGGATATCTCTTTTCAAGCCCCGATAAACCTGTCATCTCAAGAAGCTTTGTAACACGCTCCTTTATGAGCTTTTTCGGCATCTTCTGAAGCTCCAGCCCAAATGCCACATTGTCGTATATTGTCATGTATCGAAACAGCGCATAGTTCTGAAACACAAAGCCTATGCCTCGCTTCGAGGCCGGAATATCATTCACTCGCTTTCCATCTATATATATGTCACCTGAATTTGGCGTCTCAAGCCCTGCTATCATACGAAGAAGTGTTGTCTTGCCACTACCGGACGGACCAAGCAGCGCCACAAGCTTTCCCTTTTCCACTCCAAAGCTCACATTATCGGATGCCAGGAAGTCTCCGTATTTTTTGTATATATTTTTCATCTCAACGTACATATACGTTATCTCCTTCCTGCTTTCTTAGTACAGCAAATCTATAGCTGTCTGCCACATCGGTGTGTAAGCAGTAACAAATTTCATTAGTGTAAATCATATTTTCCAAGCATATCTCAGTGTAATTTTCTTAAATTTATGCTCAACTATATTTCTTGCAAAAAGAATGATTAATGCAATAATTAACAGTATCGACGATACAGCAAATGCCGATGTTATCGAGCTGTCTGTGCCCGACATATACAAGGCATCAATCTCAAGCGGCAGTGTAAATGTCTCGCCTCTTGTCTTCGAGAGCGCATTTACCGCGCCGAACTCGCCGAGGGCTCTCGCCGTACAAAGTATGATTCCATAAATCAGGCTCCACTTCATCTGCGGAAGTGTTATTTTCCGAAATATCGTAAAGCCGGATGCTCCCATCAGCGCTGCGGCTTCTTCCTCATCCTTTCCCTCTGCATTGAGCACCGGTATAATTTCCCTTGACACATACGGAAACGTGACAAATATCGTAGCAAGCACAACTCCCGGTATTGCAAAGGTGATTCTCACATTCGTGCCGAATATCTCATTGAACCATCTGATAACCGGATAAAACCACCCAAGCCGTCCGAAGGTCATAAGATACGCAAGTCCTACGATGACCGGAGAAATAGAAAACGGTATATCAATAAGTGTTGCAAGCACCTGCTTTCCTTTAAACGAAAACCTGGTCAACAGCCACGCTGTCCATATTCCAAAGAATGTGTTGATAACTACCGCAAAAACTGTTGCTATCAAAGTCACCTTGAGTGCTGAAAGCACGTAGCTTGTTGGAGATAGCTTTCAGATAGAATCCAAGCCCCTCCTTTAAAGCACTTGCCATCACAGAAAAAAGCGGAACTACAAGCATGACAAATATGAAGAGCACCGTGACAGTGACGAGTATTATCTTTGTGATCTTTTTTCTTCTTTCAAGCTTTACCTGTTCGGTCATCGCATTGTGCTCCTTTCCTGTTTGTGTGCATCGCATTTGATTTATATGCAGCCTTCTACAACAAATTAGTGCGCTGTGACTGTTTAACCTGCACTATGTTTACAAATAGCAGCAGTAAAAATGATATGACAAGCATCACAAGTGCTATGGCAGTTGCGCTAGCATAATCTATATAGCTAAGCTTCTGCATGATGACGTAGGATACCACCTGCGTCCTGTGCCTTGCACTGTTGCCTGATATGTAGATGACGCTTCCGTACTCTCCTATGCCTCTGGCAAAGGCAAGACCAAAGCCTGTTAAGAGTGCCGGGCGAAGCTCCGGAAGTATTACCTTAAAAAATGTCTTAGAGGGTGTGGCGCCAAGCATATATGCGGCCTCCTCATATGTATTATCCATCTTTTCAAGCACCGGCTGTACAGCTCTTATTACAAAGGGAATGCCTACAAAAACAAGTGCCACAACTATTCCTGCCTGTGTGTAAGCTACATCTATTCCAAGCTTGCCAAGGCCTTTACCCAAAAAGCCTGTGCCTGAGTACAGCTTTGAGAGCGTGATGCCCGCAACCGCTGTCGGCAGTGCAAACGGAAGCTCTATAAGTCCGTCAAGCAGCCATTTCCCGGGAAAATCGTACTTCACAAGCGTCCATGCCACGATGAGTCCAAATACCACATTTACGATTGCTGCGATAAATGATGAGGTGATGCTTGTGATAAAGGCATTCCTCACATTCTCCTTCATGATAAGTGCCACAAAATCGCCCGGCGATATCTTTAGCGAATACACAAGCACTGATGCTAACGGAATGAGAACGATGACTGAAAGCATCGTAACCACTATTCCAAGCGAAAGATGGTAGCCCGGTATGACTCTGGTCTTTATGTTCTTTGATTTAGTTTTCTCTTTTGCTGTTTTATCAGTTGCCGTATATTTCATCGAACATTGCTCCATCATCGAAATATGTCTTGTAGGCTTCATTCCATCCGCCGTAATCCTCTATGCTCCAAAGCCTGATATTTAAATCAAACTTGTCGGAAAACCGGTTTAATATATCCTGATTGGTTGGCCTGTAGCCGCTTTCGCCAATCAGCTGCTGTGCCTCATCACTGTAGAGATACTGTAGGTATTCTTTGCTTACCTCTTGTGTTCCGTTGCTCTTTGCATTGTCATCCACAATAGCAACAGAGGGCTGTGCTAAGATGCTGACGGACGGATTCACTATCTCATACTTACCCGGATATGAATCCATGGTCGTAAGTGCCTCGTTTTCCCACGCTATGAGCACATCTCCCTGACCGTTTTCCACAAATGTGGTTGTTGAGCCTCTCGCACCCGAATCCATAATTGTGACATTTTCATACAGCTTCTTCATAAACGATTTCTGTTCCTTTAGGCTGTCATAATTTGTCTTCGCATAGCTTAGCGCTGCAAGAAAATTCCAGCAGGCTCCGCCACTACTCTTTGGATCAGGCGTAATCACATCCACATTCTTTCTCACCAGGTCATCCCAGTCACTTATATGCTTTGGATTGCCCTTTCTTACAAGTAAAACGATTGTTGATGTGTATGGTGCCGAGCTGTCAGAAAACTCATCAATCCAGCCCTTATCAATTAAGCCGGTATTTTGTATCAGGTCTATGTCATGCTCGAGTGCCAGTGTGACAACATCTGCATTACAGCCCTCCACAACCGAGCGTGCCTGTGCTCCCGAGCCGCCATGTGACTGAATCACATTTATCTTTTTGCCGTGCTCGCTCTCATAGTAAGACTCGAATATTTTGTTGTATTTCTCGTAAAACTCTCGTGTCGGATCATACGACACATTGGTTATGGTGACTGTTCCGTCATCCTTCCTGCCTGAGCAGCCTGTCAGAAGAAGTGACAGAATCATCACTGTCGACAGCAGGGCTGCCGTATATTTTATGTATGTTTCTCATGTATGTTTCTCATTTTTCATGTTACAGTTTCCGGCAAAGCAAGCTTATGCCGTCAGTTTATATGCCATTAGTTTACTGTAAAAAGCGGTGTGGACAGGTATCTTTCTCCTGTATCCGGAAGCAGCACCACGATATTCTTTCCCTTGTTCTCAGGTCTTTTCGCAAGCTCTGTTGCCGCATATATTGCTGCTCCTGAGGATATGCCAACGAGAAGTCCGTCGCTCTTTGCAACCTCTCTTGCCTTGTCAAAAGCGGCCTCATTCTCCACCGGAATCACCTCATCCACTATATCCATGCGCATGACCTTTGGAATAAAGCCTGCACCGATTCCCTGTATCTTGTGAGGCCCCGGTCTTCCACCTGAGAGTACCGGTGAGCTCTTTGGTTCAACAGCTACTATCCTTACATCAGGATTATGGTCTCTTAATCCAAGCCCGGTGCCTGTACAGGTGCCGCCTGTTCCGACAGATGATACAAAGATATCTACCTTTCCATCTGTATCCTCCCAGATTTCCTGAGCGGTTGTAGCTCTGTGGATATCCGGATTGGCCTGATTCTCAAACTGCTGTGGAATAAAGGCATTGCCATAATGCTCTTTAAGTCTCTGTGCCTCATCGATTGCACCCTTCATGCCCTCACGCCCCGGTGTGAGCTTTATCTCTGCGCCAAGCGCTGTGACGATTTTTCTTCTCTCAACGCTCATGGTATCAGGCATTATAAGTATCAGGTGAAGCCCCTTTGAGGCTGCCACAAATGCAAGTCCGATTCCGGTATTGCCACTTGTCGGCTCTATGATTATTGTGTCCTGATTTATCTTTCCATCCTTTATGCCCTGTTCTATCATAGCTGCCGCCACCCTGTCCTTTACACTTCCAAGTGGATTGAAATACTCCAGCTTTGCTATGATTTTTGCTTCAAGCCCAAGGGCTTTTTCATAATTGGTCAGCTCCAGAAGCGGAGTGTGACCTATCAGCTCAGTGAGCTGCTTTGCAATTTTTGCCATTGATATTACCTCTTTTTTGTTAATGTTTGTTTTGAGTATGTTATGAGTTTGAGCTTAGTTTGTATGGCCGGGATTTCCTACCATTCAAATATGATTTCTAAGTTATTGATATGTTACCACTAATTGATATTTTTGTAAATGTAATTAGGGTTATTAATATTTGCTAGCGGGCTATAAATTTTATTGATAGCAGATAGACGACTGCGCAGCATGGGAAGACACGCCGATAGTGCACGGTCGATTTTTGACGAGCCGTGTATGAGTTATATGCGCCACAGACAAAAGGTGGCACGGAAAATACTCGTTCAAGCAACACAGCATAGAGAATGCTATAAAGGTAAAAAGCGCGTTTGATTTTCCGTGCCTTATAAACTCTGTCTGTGGCAGCATTTACTCATACTAGGCGAGGAAATATGAGACCGTGCACTATCGGCGTGTCTTCCCATGCTGCGCAGTCGTCCGTCCGGTATAGAATTTACTATAAAAAAAGAGTTCTATCATCCGCAGACACAAGGTCTGTGAAAAATAGAACTCTTTTTGAGTTATGCTTTAGCTACTCCTCCTGTTCATTTGCTTTATCGGTTCTCGTGATATACTTGATTCCGACAAAGGTTCCAATCAGGATAAGCACTCCTATTATAAACGGTACTACCGGATTTCTGACAAAGCCTGCTATGATGTAGGTCAGGCATGATATGCCTGCCACAAGCACAGCGTACGGAAGCTGTGTGGATACATGATTCATGTGGTTGCACTGAGCTCCTGCCGATGCCATGATGGTGGTATCGGATATCGGTGAGCAGTGGTCTCCGCATACTGCACCTGCCATACACGCTGAGATTGAGATGATCATCATCGTATGGTTTGTGCCCGAGAAGATATTTACTACTATCGGTATGAGTATACCGAAGGTGCCCCATGAGGTTCCTGTTGCAAAGGCAAGGAAAGCTCCCACCAGGAATATGATTGCCGGGAACAGTCCAAGCAGTGGTCCCGATACTCCTCCCACTAAGCCTGCGACAAATTCCTTGGCGCCAAGGCTCTCTGTCATGGTCTTTAGTGTCCATGCAAAGGTCAGTATAAGTATTGCAGGTACCATTGCCTTAAAGCCCTCAGGGATTGAACTACAGCAATCCGTAAAGCTTAGTACCCTTCTGATTGAGTAAAAGCATATGGTGATTATCAACGCAAAAAAGCTTCCAAGCATAAGACCGATTGAAGCATCGCTGCCTGCAAACGCATCAACGAAGCCTGTTCCGTCAAAAAAGCCTCCTGTGTATATCATTCCGATGATACAGCTTATTATGAGCACAAGAATAGGAAATACAAGGTCTATAACCTTCCCCTTGCCCTTTATAACATCCTGCTTTGCCTCCGCATACGGCCTGTCTCCTGTGGTAAACAGATCACCCTTTTGGGCATTGGCTTCATGCTTTGCCATCGGACCGAAATCTACCTGTAAAACAACAAGTGTCACCATAGCGATAATAGTAAAGAGTGCATAATAATTGTATGGAATGGCCTTTATGAAAATAGAAAAGCCATCCTCACCCTTTACAAAGCCGGTAACCGCGGCTGCCCACGATGATATAGGTGCAATGATGCATACAGGCGCTGCTGTGGCATCTATCAGATATGCAAGCTTTGCTCTTGAAACCTGATGCTTGTCGGTGACAGGGCGCATCACACTTCCTACTGTCAGACAGTTGAAGTAATCATCTATAAATATGAGTACTCCAAGTATTATAGCTGAAAGCTGGGCACCAATCCTTGTCTTTATGTGCTCACTCGCCCACTCTCCAAAGGCCGCCGAGCCGCCTGCCTTGTTCATCATGCTCACCATAACACCGAGCACGACTAAGAATATCAGTATTCCCACATTGTACGAATCCGATAGCACTCCAACAAGTCCGTCCTCGAATATGTGAAGCACTGATCTCTCAGCCGAAAAACCCGGCTGAAATGCATTTCCATAAAACAGTCCGCCAATCACTATTCCAACGAATAATGAGCTGTAGACCTCTTTTGTGATAAGTGCCAGAACTATAGCCACAACAGGTGGAACAAGTGCCCAGACTGTGGCATACATAGAAGGCACGTATTCTGCTGCCAGAATCATTATTTTATCCTCCGTCTATCCATTATGCTCTATCTGTCAACCGCGCCGACAAGCTCTGAAATATCCTTTACTCCATACCTGTCCATATACTCTGCGATGCCATCCACTATCTGCTCTGTGGTCTTTGGATTTACAAAGTTTGCTGTGCCGACTGAAACAGCCGTAGCTCCGGCAAGTATCATCTCTATAGCATCGGCAGCATTTGTGATACCGCCCATTCCGATAATCGGAATATTGACTGCATGTGCTGTCTCGTAAACCATGCGCACTGCAACCGGATGAACCGCCGGACCGCTCATGCCGCCTGTCTTGTTTGCTAACACAAAGCTTCTTCTGTTTATATCAATCTTCATGCCTGTAATTGTATTGATGAGCGAAACCGCATCAGCTCCACCGGCCTCTGCCGCCCTTGCTATCTCTGCAATACTTGTGACATTTGGAGAAAGCTTCATGATAACAGGCTGCTTTGCATATTTTTTAATCTCGCTTGTGATTGTCTCAACACCCTTTGGATCTGTTCCGAAGGCAATTCCGCCCTCCTTAACATTAGGGCATGAGATATTTATTTCCATCATATCAATAGGCTCATCCGCAAGACGCTTTACCACATCAAGATACTCGTCAAGCGAATGACCACAGACATTTACCACAATCCTTGTATCAAACTGCTTTAAAAAAGGAATATCCCTCTTGCAGAAAAGCTCGATGCCGGGATTTTGAAGTCCGACTGCATTGAGCATGCCGCCGTACACCTCTGCTACTCTCGGTGTAGGATTACCCTCCCACGGCTTATTCGCAACACCCTTTGTAGTGACTGCACCAAGTCTGTTTAAATCAACAAATTCGCTGTACTCTGCACCGGAGCCGAATGTGCCGGATGCAACTGTAACAGGATTTTTCCACTCAACACCGGCCACATTTACTGACATATTACTCATTACAGCTCCACCTCCTTCGCATCAAAAACAGGTCCCTCTTTGCATATACGCTTGTTGTTTACATTGCTGTGGGCATCCTTGTCCTTTGTTTTGCATACACACGCAAGGCATGCACCGATTCCACATGCCATGCGCTCCTCCATTGATACAAAGCAGTCCATATCATGCTCTGCAGCGTAAGCCTTGAGTGCACGAAGCATAGGCATAGGTCCACATGCATAAATCACGTCTGCCTCAAGAGCATTCTCCTTTATCGCATCGATGACATTGCCCTTTGTGCCGACACTGCCGTCCTCTGTAGCTACAAAGGAAGCTGCCTGTTCCTTAAACTCATCGAGCAGGAAAGTATTCTCATCGCGATAGCCCATGACGATGTTCATATCGCATACTGCTGTTTTAATTTCTGCACCTTCCATTGCTGCCTGTCCAGAATTTTTTTCTTCACCTGATGTCTGCACAATGCCTGCATTTATATCCTTGGCAAGCTGCAGCATAGGCGGCACTCCGATTCCTCCGCCGATAAGAAATGCCTTCTTTCCCGGCTGTACTGTAAAGCCGTTTCCAAGAGGTCCTAAAATCCTTACCTTATCGCCCCTGACAAGCTTTGAAAATTCCTCTGTTCCCGTGCCTTCACCTGTCACACGGTACACAAGACGGATGGTGTCATCATCTCTGTTTATGCCGCAAAGGCTTATCGGACGTGGAAGCAGCTTACTCTTGTCGTTTGAGTAAACCGATACAAACTGTCCCGCCTTTGCTGCCTTTGCAATTTTGTCTGTCTTAAGTGTGAGGTCGTAGATGCCATTGCCGAGTGAGCTCTGGTCAACTACAACTGCAATCTCCTCAAATTTCTCTGCCATTTTATCTCCCTGGTTTCGTTTGTTAATATATTTAAGCTTTCTGAATAACTTATTAACGATTTGCAAGTGCTCCTGAGATATCCTCAATCATATCCTCAACAGCCTTGCGTGATGCATCTGCAAAATTCTCAGCTGTGATGCCCATATCCTTGTACTTATCCTGCTTGTATGCGCAGATGATTCCACGTGATGAATTGACAATTGCACCAAGTCCGTCCTCATTGAAGAAATGAACAAGGTCTGCGCCCTTGCCTCCCTGTGCGCCGTAGCCCGGTACGAGGATGAAGCTCTTTGGCATTACCTTACGAAGAATCTTACCCTGCTCAGGGTATGTTGCACCGACAACCGCACCTACATAGCTGTATGAATCACCCATGCAGTCAGCTCCCCACTCTGCAACCTTCTCGCCTACCCACTCATATAATGGGCGTCCGTCAATCATACGGTCCTGGAACTCTCCACTTGATGGATTAGATGTCTTTACAAGAATGAAAATACCCTTCTTCTCCTCCTTGCATACATCTACGAATGGCTTGATACCGTCTGTTCCAAGGTATGGATTGACAGTGGCAAAATCCTCATCAAAGGTAGAATAGCTCTTGCTGCCGATCTGTACCTTTCCGAGATGTCCTGTGGCGTATGCAGCCGATGTTGAGCCGATATCTCCACGCTTTACATCTCCGATAACCACGAGATCCTTCTCGTGACAGTAATCCACTGTCTTCTGGAATGCCTTAAGGCCCTCCACTCCAAACTGCTCATACATGGCAATCTGTGGCTTTACAGCCGGAATCAGATCATATGTGGCATCCACAATAGCCTTGTTGTACTGCCAGATAGCCTCCGCTGCACCGGCCGGTGTCTCTCCAAGCTCATCAAATGCCTTCTTTGTGATGTGCTCAGGCACATATGAAAGCATCGGGTCGAGACCTACTACGATAGGTGCGTTTGTTTTCTTGATTTTGTCTACTAATTTGTTGATCATTCTTTCGTCCTCTTTATGCGTATTTTATTATACAGACAGATATTATGATTATTAAATATCTGCATACAGTTATAAATATTTTATAGCATAAACTAAATTCTTGCAACCCAAAATATAGTAGCAGGGAGTATAGCATTAATTGTTGCTATACTCCCTGCTACTATGCTTATTATACCTTTTCAGATTCACACACATTCACAAAAAGCACGTCACATGCGCAATTCTACACTCCCACAACCTCATCAATCATCCTAAGCTCTTCCTCAGAGAAGCCTGTGCCCTCCATAACCTTTAAGTTTTCAAGAATCTGCTGTGGCTTTGAGGCGCCGACAAGCACGCTTGTCACGTCATCATCCTTTACCACCCACTTGAGAGCCATCTGTGCTAGTGTCTCACCACGTTTTGCGGCTATATCGTTTAGCTTCTTAATCTGCTCGATGTGTGGAGTGAGCTTTTCCTGATTTAAAAAGCGGCCGTCTGTCTTTATACGGCTATCCTCCGGAATACCGTTTATGTAACGGTCTGTGAGCATGCCCTGTGCGAGCGGGCTGAAGGAGATGATGCCCTTTTGACACTCTCTTGCTGCCTGCTTCAAGCCGTTTTGCTCTATTGTACGGTTGAAGATATTGTATGAATTCTGGTTGATGATAAACGGACATTTCAAATCAGTAAGAATCTCGCAGGCTCTCTTCATGGTCTCGCCGTCATAATTTGACAGTCCGACATAGAGTGCTTTTCCGCTTTCTTACTATCTGGTCGAGTGCTCCCATTGTTTCCTCAAGCGGTGTCTCAGGGTCCATTCTGTGATGATAGAAGATATCCACGTAGTCGAGTCCCATTCTCTTAAGACTCTGGTCAAGGCTTGCAATCAGATACTTGCGGCTGCCCCAGTTGCCGTATGGTCCCTTCCACATATCATAGCCTGCCTTTGAGCTGATAATGAGCTCGTCGCGGTATGCCGACAGATGCTCCTTAAGGATAAGCCCGAAGTGCTTCTCTGCGCTGCCGTATTCAGGGCCATAGTTGTTTGCCAGATCAAAGTGGGTGATACCGTGGTCAAAGGCTGTGAAGCACATCTGCTTCATGTTGTCGTATGATGAAAAATCCCCGAAATTGTGCCATAAGCCAAGCGATACAACAGGAAGCTTCAGTCCGCTCCTGCCGCATCTGTTATATCTCATTGTGTCGTATCTCTTTTCGTCTGCTGTGTACATATTTACCTCCCGCATAAATACATGATATTTAAACTGTTTTACCCGATAAATTATTATACTACAGCAGACTTGATTTTTCTATTGTTAAATAAAATCCTCCGTCAGCTTTCCGTGCTTCTCATAATTTGTCACACGCGCTATCTTGTTTTCATCATCCACAAACACTACCTTCGGATGATGCTCCTTTGCTTCCTCCGGTGTCATCTGCGCATAGCACATGAGTATCACATGGTCACCGACTGCAACCTGTCTGGCTGCTGCGCCGTTTAAGCATATCATGCCTGATCCCGGCTCTCCTGCGATGGTGTAGGTCTCGAATCTGTTTCCGTTTTCCACATCGACAATCTGGACCATCTCATACTCTAATATGCCCGCTGCCTCAAGCAGCTTTGTATCTACAGTGATGCTTCCCACGTAGTTTAAGTCAGCCTGCTTGACCACAGCTCTGTGTATTTTGCCTTTAAGCATTGTATAATTCATTTTTTGTACCTCTTTTCAATAATCGTTTCTGTCCGTCTACGCGATAAAATTATCAATCAGCCTTGTCTTTCCGATATATACAGCGATTGCCACGAGTGTTGTTCCCTTAATCTCGTCAACCGGTGTGATTGTGTCAAAATCAACCACATCAACATAATCAATTTTCGCAAGCGGCTCCTTGTTTATCTCTGCTGTGATTGCATCCTTTACCTCTTTTGCACTCTTCTCGCCTGCGTCTACGAGCTGCTTTCCTATTTTTAAGCTTCTGCTAAGTACAAGCGCTGCCTGTCTTTCATCTGCGCTCAGATATGTGTTTCTTGAGCTCTTTGCCAGTCCATCCTCCTCACGGATGATTGGGCAGCCGATGATTTCGGTGTCAACATTCAAATCCTTTACCATACGCTTTATGACTGCAAGCTGCTGTGCATCCTTTTGTCCAAAGTATGCGCGGTCAGGTGTCACAATGTGAAACAGCTTCAGGACAACCGTCTGCACACCTCTGAAATGAATCGGTCTTGTTTTTCCACAAAGCTCAGTGGTGAGGCCATTCATATCCACATATGAGCAGAAGCCGTCTGCATACATCTCATCAGCCTCCGGATGGAAAATAATGTCAACTCCCGCATCCTCACAAAGCTTTGCATCCCTGTTTAAATCACGTGGATAGCTGTCTAAATCCTCTGTAGGGCCAAACTGCATTGGATTTACAAAAATGCTCACTACAACCTTGTCGTTTTCACGTCTTGCCGCATCGATTAAGCTCTTGTGTCCCTCGTGGAGGTAGCCCATTGTAGGTACAAAGCCTACACTTTTGCCTTCTCTCTTCCATTCCTTTACTGCTTCTCTAACCTGTTTGATTTGTCCGTATATTAACATTTTATGTCTCCTTATTCTTCTATGCTTCGTAACTATTCTTCGATATTAGTACAGTTTGTCAATTATTGTCTCATCCATCTTAAAGGTATGCTCCTCACCCGGGAAGCTTCCCTCCTCAACAGCCTTTTTGTAAGCTGTGAAGGCCTCATTCATCTCTTTTCCTACCTGTGCAAACTGCTTTACAAATTTCGGCTTCATGTTTGCATACATGGCAAGCATATCCTGATATACGAGCACCTGTCCGTCGCAGTCTGCTCCCGCTCCGATACCAATTGTCGGTATACTTATGCTCTCAGTGATTTTTTTTGCAAGTGCCTTTGGCACACACTCGAGCACCACTGCAAATGCTCCTGCCTCCTCGACTGCGCGGGCCTCGTCAAGGAGCTTCTGTGCTGCCTCTTCACCCTTGCCCTGCACCTTGAAGCCGCCAAATGCGTTTACTGACTGTGGTGTAAGCCCTAAATGTGCACATACCGGAATTGACGCATCCACGATAGCCTTTATCTGTGGACATACCTCCCTGCCACCCTCAAGCTTTACAGCCTGCGCATGGCCTTCCTTCACGAGTCGTCCTGCATTGACCACTGCATCATAAACCGATGTCTGATATGACATAAAAGGCATATCTGTAATAAGCAGTGTGTCCTTTATTCCTCTTGAAACAGCCGCGCTGTGATGAATCATATCCTCCATAGTCACTGAAAGTGTATCCTCATAGCCAAGCACCACCATGCCGAGAGAATCTCCCACTAAAATCGCATTGATTCCGGCCTCGTCTATGAGCTTTGCTGTAGAATAATCATATGCTGTGAGCATCGTGAGCTTCTCGCCCTTTTCCTTTGCCTGTTTAAAAGTTATTACTGTATTTTTCATTGTCCAATCCCTCTGTCTTTCTGCAACAATCCGTTTTTTTAATATTCACGGTATTGTCAGCCTCTTAGCAATTCCATCATCTGAGTATAATCCTTATCAGGATTCTTCTTTTCAGCAATATTTGCCAGTTTTGTACCAAGCATTTTGTACAAGCTGACATCGTCACTATCGTCATTTTGCATACATGCGATATGTTTTTTCACTGTTTCAATATCGTTTCTCTCGATTGGCCCGGTCAGTGCGCCGTCACAGCCTGCTTCAAGTACATTTTCGATATTGCGCATCACAAGCTGACCTGTGGCTCTTACCGCCTCAGCCCTTGTAAAGCCGCAGTCCTCCAAAAGAGTGTAACCCATGTCAAGAACAGCAATCACCTGATTGCTCAGAATGCTCGCCGCTGCATGGTATTTTGCCTTTTTAGCACCATCGATGCGACATACCTCATTTCCAATAGAACAAAACAGCCCGGATATTGCTTCAACCGCAGCATCCTGCCCTTCCACTGTGAAAAATGCTTTATTTAATTGCTCATATGATGAAAATCTGTTACTGAACGGTAACATTGGATGAATTGAACAGCATGATACACTCATGCTCTCCCTTCCGGAAAATGAATCGGATGATAATGCGCCACTGCAATGACATATAATCTGATTCCTTAGAGACAGCTCTTTTAATTGTTCCCAAACCGGTATAATAAATGAATCCGGTGTGGTGATAAATATAATCTGTGATTGATCCGCCAGTTGCTTTAGCGAATCAAAGCTCTCTGTCCTTGTAAACTCCGCAGCCTCCTTAGCTGCCACAGAATCCACGTCATAATAGCCTGCAAGTTCTATGTCCTTTGTCCTTAGGTATTTACCTATAGAACAGCCCACTCTGCCTGCGCCGATTATGCCTATTTTCATGCTACCACCTTCTTTCCAAGCCGGTCAGACCATTCCTTATATCGCAGCTGATATCATCTCCGCCATATGCCGTATGGCAGCGGTCGATTTATCCTGTGCGCGCCTGTCACTTTGCTGCCTGCTTCATATTCTGATGCAGCAATGTGCTTTTTAGGCTTTCCTTGTGTCTGCCGGATATGCTCTGTCATAAGGTGACAACACATCCTCCATGATACAGTTTCCTTCGAATACCGTTCGAAGAAAACTATACCACATTGACTATTATTTAACAATCCTAAATTGATTAACTTTTAGTAACAATTAAGGCTTTTATAATATAACGTTTCTGAATTAGTCTTAAACTATCTCTACAGATTCCCCTTAAATGCCGCCAGTGCGCCATTTTTCTTAAGAATCAGCATGACAATTGCTGCAACTATGCTTCCGGCCACTGTAGAGATAAGGAATGGCACTATGTATATAAACATGCCTTCCGGCTGAATGAGCATCACATATTTTGCAAGAGGATACGCTGCCAAGGCCTCCGAGTATGCCTGTGCCAAGTGCCTCAGCGACACATGTCGGTATGATTTTTTTGCTGAATCTGTACATCAGTCCACAGCACAGTGCACCTACCATGCTTCCCGGGAATGCCATGAGGCTTCCAATCCTGTCAGGTTTCTGATGACACTCGCACAAAATGCCACACCGACACCCCATACTGGTCCTAAAAATACTGCTGCGCATATATTTACCATGTGCTGTATGGGTGCACATTTGCTGCCGGCAACAGCTTATTAAGCTTCCTGCTACGGCAACTGCCACAAGCACTCCTGCCATGGCAAGCTTTCTGATTGAAATAGTTTTTTTTAGTGTTCTTTTTACTTTCCATTATTACCTCACCTTAAAGTATATCGCATATTTCTGTACTAAATAGTTACAGTATATCAATATACTCTCCTGCAAGTGCCTTGTTCATGCTTCGCACTGCACAGAATTTACCGCACATACTGCATGCCTCGCTGTGGTCATCCTCCGGAAGACGGTCATCCCTGATAGCCTTAGCTGTCTCAGGATCAAGTGCACATGCAAACTGTGCATCCCAGTCGAGCACACGTCTGGCATCTGCCATCTTATCATCTATATCTCTGGCTCCCGGTATTCCCTTTGCAATATCAGCTGCATGAGCCGCAATCTTTGACGCAATAATTCCCTGCTTTGTATCCTCCACATTTGGAAGAGCAAGATGCTCCGCAGGTGTCACGTAGCAAAGCTGCGCCGTTCATCGCTGCCACAGCCCCACCGATTGCTGCTGTGATGTGGTCATAGCCCGGTGCGATATCTGTTACGAGAGGTCCAAGTACATAGAATGGTGCTCCCATACAGATTGACTGCTGTACCTTCATGTTTGCTGCTACCTGATCAAGCGGCACATGTCCCGGTCCCTCTACCATGACCTGTACGTTGTGATCCCATGCACGCTTTGTGAGCTCTCCAAGTCTTACAAGCTCCTCTATCTGGCATACATCTGTTGCGTCTGCTACAGGCAGCCCGGTCTGCAGGCATCTCCGAGTGAGATTGTCACATCATGCTCCTCACAGATTTCAAGTATCTCATCATAGTGCTCGTAGAAATGGATTTTCCTCTCCTGTCATACACATCCATGCAAAGACAAGGCTTCCTCCACGGCTTACAATATTCATCTTACGCTTATGCTTTTTAATCTGGTCTATGGTTTTTCTTGTGATTCCACAGTGAAGTGTGACGAAGTCCACTCCATCCTCAGCATGGAGTCTGACTACATCGACAAAATCCTGTGCTGTAAGTGTCGCAAGATCACGCTGATAATGGATTACGCTGTCATAAACAGGCACTGTTCCTATCATTGCAGGACATTCGCTTGTAAGCTTCTGTCTGAATGGCTGTGTGTTACCATGGCTTGAAAGATCCATGATAGCCTCCGCTCCAAGCTTTACAGCACTCATGACCTTCTGCATCTCCACATCATAGTCCTTGCAGTCTCTTGACACACCGAGGTTTACATTGATTTTTGTGCGAAGCATGCTTCCAACACCCTCTGCATCAAGTGACTTGTGATGCTTGTTTGCTGGAATAGCTACCTTTCCGCTTGCAACAAGCTCCATCAGCTTGTCTACATCCATCTTTTCTTTCTTTGCTACCTTTTCAATTTCAGGTGTTACGATGCCCTTTCTTGCGGCATCCATCTGTGTTGTGTAATTACTCATTGTACTCTCCTGTTCTTATTGTTATTTGTATTATTAATTAGTAATTATTTCAAGATTAATGCTCCATGATTCATAGGACCGCTGCCGTGCCCCATATCAAGCATGGCTTTTAAACATGCTGTGACATATTTCTTGCCGTTATCCACAGCCTGCTCAAGCGGCTGTCCCTTTGCCAGACCGCTGGCTATCGCTGATGAAAGCGTGCAGCCTGTGCCGTGTGAGTTGGGATTGTCCACTCTTTTTGTCTCAAATGTAATGACTCGCTTACCATCCCACAAATAGTCACACACACATGCTGTGTCTGTAAAATGGCCTCCCTTGCTCAAAACCGGACAGCCGTATTTATCATAAACAGCCTTTGATGCCTCTATGATGTCATCTGTGCTTTCAATCTGTCTGCCTGATATCACCTCGAGCTCAGGGATATTTGGCGTGATGATGTCAGCCAGTGGAAAAAGCTTATCCATCAGAGTGTTTGCTGCATTCTCCTCAAGCAGCCTGCTTCCGCTTGTGGCGACCATCACCGGGTCCAGAACTATGTTTTTTGCCTTGTACTTTACAAGTCCTGCGGCAATCGCCTCAATCGTATCTACCGATGATGTCATACCGATTTTCACCGCATCCGGAAAAATATCCGTAAAAACAGCCTTCATCTGTGCCTCGATAAAATCAGCCGGTACATTCATCACTGCATCAACTCCCATGGTATTTTGCGCCGTGAGCGCTGTGATGACACTCTCGCCAAACACACCGTTTGCAAGCATGGTCTTTAAATCGGCCTGCACGCCTGCGCCACCGCTTGAATCGCTTCCCGCAATTGTAAGTGCTGTATGCATATTTACGCTCCTTTCTACTGAATGTTGTGACTTCTCGTAACTGTTCAGTATCTTCAAAATATTGTTTAATTACTGTAGTTATAGCAGTATGTCATACTGTGATTACAGCATATTATCGCATATTTCTGCGAGTTCCCTGGCTGCTGCCTTTATATCTGCGCTTGCAAATATCGCTCCTACCACGGCGATTCCTGCAATCCCTGTCCCTTTAGTGTGGATGCATTATCTGCATTTATGCCTCCGATTGCAACAACCGGTATATCGACAGCCGCCGTGATTTCACGCAGAAGCTTCTTTGTCATAGGCTTTGCATTGAGCTTTGTGGTAGAGCCAAACACAGCTCCGCTTCCCAGATAGTCAGCGCCATCAGCTTGTGCTTTCTTTGCCTGCTCCACGGTCTTTGCCGTGACTCCTATTATCTTGTCAGTTCCAAGAAGCTTCCTGGCCTCTGCCGGATTCATGTCATCCTGACCCAGATGTACTCCATCGGCATCTATATCAATTGCAAACTGCACGTTATCATTGATGATGAGCGGCACCTTGTGCTCATGACAGATTCTCTTTATCTCAAGAGCCTCATTATACTCATCCTTAAGCCCTGCATTACAATCTGTACTCAGAATATCCTTGTCACGGATCTGAATCATAGTGGCACCGCCCTCTATCGCAAGCTTCACATGCTCAGAAAGCCTGCTCCGTGCAGCCACTGCCTGTCTGTTATAGCGTAGAGCTTTAAATCAGTTTTGTTCATATATATTTGTCACCTCTTATCCTGTTGTTTCCCAAATATAAGACTCATGACCTGCATACCAATTGTCTGTTATACAGCGATATTCACATCAGTTCATAATCACCATCGCATATATGATATACTGCATCAATCAGTCCGTCCTGTATGAAGCATTTCCTGGCTTAATAAAATGACAGCTGTTTGTCTCTCTGCCACACTCTGCCATATCAGAGGCAGCAAGCCCGCCTGCCCTCTTCATGCAGCTAAGTGCTGCCGTGACTGCACCGTATTTATCATCGCAAGCAGCCGCAGCAAACGCACAAATGAGCCCTGAAAGCATACATCCGGTGCCTGTTACGCGCTTCATCATAGGATGGCCGCCTGTGATGCACATCACACTTCTTTCATTATTGTCATAGCAATCAGACTTCATCACATAATTCTGCCACATAATCGGTCTCACCTGTAATCACACAGATGCAGCCATATCGCAGGGCCGCTCTGCACGCAAGCTCTTTTGCATCAGACTCATCTGCCGTATCGGTCACTTCCACGCCGCCATCGCACCTGCCATGCTCCATAACAGCCTTGACCTCAGACAAATTGCCCTTAATCACATCCACATGCACCTCGTCAAGCAGGCTCATCACAAAATCCATCCTGAAGCGGCTCACGCCCACACCGACCAGATCAAGCACAATAGGAATGTTCTTTTTCTCTGCCATCCTCGCAGCAATGCGCATCGCCTCAAAGCGTTCCTCAGAAGGAGTGCCTATATTCAGGTTCAGCCCATCGCAGATACCCGTGACCTCATCCATCTCCTGCGGTGCCATAGCCATAATAGGCCTGGCCCCACATGCCAGCTCAATATTGGCCACATCATTGATAGTAACCATATTTGTGATGTTGTGAATCAAAGGACTGCGTGACTTAAGTTTTTCTATAAAATTATTCATCAGTATCTCTTTACAACTATTCATAATCACCCACACATTCAAAAAGCGGATATACCACCAATGAGTATATCCGCCTAAAAATCGTGCGATATTATCCTACGTTGGCATTATCCAAATCAGGTTATGGGTCAAGACACTACCAGTCTACTCTCAGCCGGCTAAACACCAGCTCCCCTGTTGTGTTTTAAAATTAAATCCAATAACAATGTAACTATCCAAAACAAGAAAACCTGCTGCTTACATGCAAGCATGACGCATCAGCTTTTTTTGTTCTCAGTGGTTCTGAATAGTCATTATATTTAATATAATACGCACTCCCCAATAAATCAAGCAAAATCCGCAAGTGTACTCATATTCGTACATCAAGCGCTGCTGGTCACACTGTCAGGTGTGAACAGTAACCATCAAACACAATCCCGGTAACACCGAGCCCCGAGGTGTTACCGTAGCACTTAAGGGCGTAAGCCCCGGGCACCGGGGTGCACACGCACTCTCCCGAGGCACGAATAGCGAAGTGGCTTAGATACTATAGAAATTATGCCCATGAATCGAGTAGGAGGCGGTGACTAACCGCCGTCCTTCACAGCACCGTACGTACCGTTCGGTATACGGCGCTTTCAATAGTTAACGCACAGACTGATAGGCTGTGGCTAAATCATAAAGCCACTGTTTATCAGTCTTTATTCAGCGCCCAAATCACAGCTTTGTTATTGCTGATATACCAATACTTTCTGCGACTGTTTGCTATTGTTGACGCATAGTGTTCTGGGATTCCAAGTTTGACTAGATTTTTATATTTCGTTCTAGGTTTCTTCCACTGTTTCCATATACACATGCGTATTCTGTGATAGAGCCATCCGTTGATGTCATCTATGTTGCTCTTCATACTTGCAATTCCGTAGTAGTTAAGCCATCCCTTGCATACACCTTGATTTTCTCAAGGCTTGGCTTGATTGACTGACATCGCTTACGGGAAGATAACTCCTTCAATCTGGACTTAAACTTCTTCCATGACTTCGAATGAACTCGGACATATAGTGCCTTTCCCGTTCCTTACCAATGCAAAGCCAAGGAATTTAAAATTTCGGATTGCAAACACGCTGACAGTACGGCTCTTTTCTCGGTTGACTGTAAGTTTCAGCCTCTTCTCAAGATATTTTGTACTGCTTTCCAAGAGTCTCTGATGCTCGTCCTCTTTGCAAGAAGCACGATGTCATCTGCATATCTTATGCATGGAACACCTTTTCAGGAATCCTGGTCGAACTCATTGAGGTAGACATTTGCCAGCAATGGTGATAGATTTCCACCTTGTGGTGAGCCTTCCTCAATGACCACCTGTTTTCCATTACACCGCTTTTCAGATAGCGCTTTATCAACTGTACTACACGTTCATCTTTTACATTCTTTCCGTAGAAGATTGATGAGAATTTCGTGATTAAGAGTATCGAAGTACTTTGACAAGTCAAGGACTACAGCGAATGTATAGCCTTGTTCTGCATAATACCTTTAACCTTAAGTATTGCATCTTTTGCACTTCTGTTCGGACGATAGCCATAGCTACCATCTGCAAGCAGCGGTTCATAGATTGGCACTCAACTGTTGGTTGCCTCCGTTGAAGTGTACGGTCTATCACTGTTGGTATGCCAAGCTTTCTGCACACCACCATCTGGTTTGGGAATTTCTCTCGTCTTACTGGAGACGGAGTATACTTTCCACGATAAATGCGGTCAGTTATCTCTTGTTGATGTTCCTTTAGATATGGAAGAGCCTCTCAATGGTCATGCCATCAATTCCCGCTCCCTTGTTTGCTTTAACTCTCTTATACGCTCGTTGTTGTCTTTATACAGTATCGTTTCCAAAAGTCTCGGCTGCACTGTCTCTTTCTTTCCATATCCGATTGAATGACCTGGACGCTTTCACATACCCTTCATGTTCCGCATTATCTCTTTGCGAACAGCCATTGTTTTCAATGTTTTCTGCCATAGACGGTCATTCCTCCTTTCTCGGTCATACTCAAGACTCCTACTGATTCGGTCCTTCACCTCTTACTATGACCTCTGCTGACTTCTATGCGTTCAGCATTGCATGCAATGGTTACCTCTTTCAAGGCATACCGCACAGACCTCCCTAGGTACCACATCGCTTCTTCCATCCATCTGCCCTCATTTATCATGCATTATTCCGTGTAGTTATCGGGCTTCAACATGGCTTGCTGTCTTACCCACATGCATGACCTCATATGAGATTTCTGTTCGTCAGACCAGAGATTTGCCCGTGAGTTGGTATATTCCTCACATCCAGCTTCCTTCAGATTCCATCTCACGATGGACACACCCTTGCTTCGGCTATATCCTTCCCACTACGGGCGGATCGGGACTTTAACCAGTTAGAAACGTGCCGC
>SCPN01000578.1_pt1 | contig 100734 bp, 93 predicted proteins | sample 6106831 | NCBI WGS metagenome assembly SCPN01 (sample SAMN10720447, study PRJNA508395) | human gut metagenome | isolation source: Participant 1, 0 month
GCGTTTACCCACTAAGGTATTTTCATGGCGACCATAAAGGATGTAGCCCGACTGGCAGGCGTTTCAGTCGCCACCGTTTCCCGCGTCATTAATAATTCACCTAAAGCCAGTGAAAGCTTGGCTGTGGTGCAATGGATCTTAGCTATCACCCGAACGCCAACGCCCGTGCGCTGGCGCAGCAGACCACTGAAACGGTCGGTCTGATCGTTGGTGATGTTTCCGATCCGTTTTTCGGTGCAATGGTGAAAGCGGTCGAACAGGTGGCTTATCACACCAGTAATTTCTTATTGATTGGCAACGGTTACCACAACGAACAAAAAGAGCGTCAGGCTATTGAGCAACTGATCCGCCATCGCTGTGCTGCGTTGGTCGTCCATGCCAAAATGATCCCGGATGCCGATTTAGCCTCATTAATGAAACAAATGCCCGGTATGGTGCTGATCAACCGTATCCTGCCTGGCTTTGAAAACCGTTGTATTGCTCTTGACGATCGTTACGGTGCCTGGCTGGCAACGCGTCATTTAATTCAGCAAGGTCATACCCGCATTGGTTATCTGTGCTCTAACCACTCTATTTCTGACGCCGAAGATCGTCTGCAAGGGTATTACGATGCCCTTGCTGAAAGTGGTATTGCGGCCAATGACCGGCTGGTGACATTTGGCGAACCAGACGAAAGCGGCGGCGAACAGGCAATGACCGAGCTTTTGGGACGAGGAAGAAATTTCACTGCGGTAGCCTGTTATAACGATTCAATGGCGGCGGGTGCGATAAGGTTCGTAATCGTGTGATGGTGATTTTTCCAGGTGAGATTTCGTTGGTCAGCGCATTAGTGATAACTGGTGTCACGCTATGTGCGTCCGCGCCTGACCACCGTGCGTTACCCAATCGTGACGATGGCGACCCAGGCTGCCGAACTGGCTTTGGCGCTGGCGGATAATCGCCCTCTCCCGGAAATCACTAATGTCTTTAGTCCGACGCTGGTACGTCGTCATTCAGTGTCAACTCCGTCGCTGGAGGCAAGTCATCATGCAACCAGCGACTAACCGCAGTTAAAGCAATTCCAGCGCCAGTAATTCTTCGATGGTCTGGCGACGGCGAATCAACCGCGCCTGACCATTATCAAACAGAACCTCTGGTAACAGCGGACGGCTATTGTAGTTGGATGACATTGATGCGCCATATGCCCCTGTATCATGCAGTACCAGATAATCACCTGCCTTCACTTCCGGCAAGGCGCGGGTTTCAACATTTCCCCCTTCCTGCTGGGTAAAGACATCGCCCGATTCACATAACGGTCCGGCGACGACGGTTTCCACCGTTGGCGCGTGTTCCAGAGAACGACCATCAGCTGCCAGGGCACTGATATGGTGGTAACTACCGTACATTGCCGGGCGCATCAGATCGTTGAACCCAGCATCAACCAGCACAAAGTGGCGGCTACCCATTTGTTTGACGCTCCGCACCTGAGTAATTAATACGCCAGACTGCGCTACCAGGAAGCGACCCGGTTCAATTTCCAGTTTCACAGGGTGGCCCAAATGGCGGGCGATTTGCTCACGCGCGGCATTCCACAGACCATAATAATGTTCGGTATCAACCGCCTCTTCACCCTGTTGATAAGGAACAGAAAGCCCACCGCCCGCAGAAATAGCCTGTAAATCCTGACCGAATTCGATGACCTGACGCACCATAGCACCACACACCTGTTCCAGATGGGCATAATCAACGCCAGAACCAATGTGCATGTGAATGCCGACCAGCTGCAGATGATGACGTTGTATCACGTCCAGTGCGGCGGGCAGATCGGTGTACCAGATACCGTGCTTGCTGTTTTCGCCACCGGTATTGGTTTTTTGGCTATGTCCGTGACCAAACCCCGGATTAACGCGCAGCCATACCCGATGCCCTGGCGAAACCTGGCCCAGTTGGTCGAGCATATCAACAGAACCCGCATTCACCGGAATTTGCAATTCACTGACGCGTTCAAGCGTCGCCTGATCGATAACATCTGCCGTAAAAACAATATCATCGGGGTGCGTTTGCGGATTGTAACCCGCCGCCAACGCACGCTCTATTTCGCCTAACGAGACGGAATCCACTTTCACGCCCTGCTCACGCATTAAGCGCAAAATATGAATATTGGAACAGGCTTTCTGTGCAAAGCGCACCACATCAAACTGTTTCAGCGCTGCAATCTGCCGACGAATAATTTGCGCATCGTAGACCCACACCGGGCAGCCAAATTCAGCGGGCAAACGCAGCAGATTTTCGGCGGTGAGATCGGTATCGGTGCTGAACAGTGAATGTGGCATAACAAACTCCAGATAAGTGCTTTTTTATGATTACGCCACATCATAAAAAGAATAAAAAATATCGATTTATGTCGAGTCTATGCAAAAATGATATGGATTACCGGATTGCGAGAGAGCGCTAATGGCCGCCGTTAACTTACGTCATATTGAAATTTTTCATGCGGTAATGACCGCCGGAAGCCTGACTGAGGCAGCACACCTGCTACACACCTCACAGCCAACCGTCAGCCGCGAACTGGCGCGCTTTGAGAAGGTGATCGGGCTAAAATTGTTTGAGCGCGTACGTGGACGATTACATCCTACCGTGCAAGGACTGCGTCTGTTTGAAGAAGTGCAACGATCCTGGTACGGACTGGATCGCATTGTCAGCGCCGCAGAAAGTCTGCGCGAGTTTCGCCAGGGAGAACTGTCTATTGCCTGCCTGCCGGTCTTTTCGCAATCTTTTTTACCGCAGCTCCTGCAACCCTTTCTGGCACGTTATCCCGATGTCAGCTTAAATATCGTGCCCCAGGAATCACCGCTACTTGAAGAGTGGCTCTCGGCCCAGCGTCATGATTTAGGACTCACTGAGACACTCCATACGCCTGCGGGAACAGAACGTACCGAATTACTCTCTTTAGATGAAGTGTGTGTGTTACCTCCGGGTCATCCGCTGGCGGTAAAAAAGGTATTAACGCCGGATGATTTTCAGGGTGAGAACTACATCAGCCTTTCCCGTACTGACAGCTATCGCCAGTTGCTGGATCAGCTATTTACTGAACATCAGGTTAAACGACGCATGATCGTAGAAACCCACAGCGCCGCGTCAGTCTGCGCAATGGTACGGGCGGGGGTAGGTGTTTCGGTGGTTAACCCGCTCACCGCACTGGATTATGCGGCAAGCGGTTTAGTGGTGCGGCGGTTCAGTATTGCGGTTCCGTTCACCGTCAGCCTGATCCGCCCCCTGCACCGCCCGTCATCAGCGCTGGTGCAGGCGTTTAGTGAGCATTTACAAGCGGGGTTACCGAAACTGGTCACTTCTCTTGACGCTATTTTGTCGTCAGCTACGACAGCATAAAAGCGACAGCATCCTCGGCATGGATCGCCGCAGTATCAAACACAGGCAAAACACTGCGCTCTTCTGGCACCAGTAAACCAATTTCTGTGCAGCCAAAAATGACGCCCTGTGCGCCCTGTTCTGCAAGGCGAGCAATCACTTGCGCATAATAAGCGCGTGACGCTTCGGTAAATTGCCCCAGACACAGTTCTTCAAAAATAATCTGATTAATTTTCGCCCGTTCATCCGCTTCAGGAATAAGACAATTGATGGAAAATTGTTCCATCAGCCGCCCGCGATAAAAATCCTGTTCCATGGTGTAACGCGTACCCAGCAGCGCCACACGAGTCATTCCGGCCCCGGTAATTGCACGTCCGGTGGCATCCGCAATGTGTAAGAAAGGCAGAGTGCAACGTGACTCAATGGCATCCGCCACTTTATGCATCGTATTGGTACATAACACAATACCTTCTGCGCCCGCCCGCTGTAAGCCAAGCGCCGCCTCAGCCAGAATGTCCCCGGTTTTATCCCATTCCCCGCGACGCTGGCACTCTTCTATTTCATGAAAATCGACGCTATGTAGCAGCACTTGCGCAGAGTGAAGCCCACCAAGCCGCTGTTTAATGCCTTCATTTATCAGACGATAGTAAGGAATGGTGGATTCCCAGCTCATTCCTCCCAGCAAACCAATTGTTTTCATTCCTCTCTCCTGATGTGTGTTACCGCAACAAGGCTGAATAAGGAACGAGACAAACGCCTCAACGGCCAGGTGCCCGATCTCTATTAACGAAAAAAGGGCCGGATGTACAGCACATCCGGCCCGTGAAATCAGACGCCGATATTTCTCAACTTCTCGCCTGCCATCAGTTTGCGTTCGATATGTTCCAGCGTGACATTTTTGGTTTCCGGAATGAGCCAGAAAGTGATGCCCACAAACGCAATGTTCAGCGCAGTGTAGAGCCAGAACGTACCGGCAGCGCCAATGCTATCAAGCAGTGTCAGGAAGGTCGCGCCGATAATCATATTCGACACCCAGTTTGTCGTCGTCGAACAGGTAATACCGAAATCGCGGCATTTCAGCGGCTGAATTTCAGAGCACAGGATCCACACCACTGGCGCGGCGCTCATCGCATAACCGGCAATACACATCATCGTCATGCCAACAGAGAGCCAGGACAAGCCACTGGAAGCCGTACCGTTATCAAACTGCATCAGGCAATAGCCCAGCACCAGAGTGCCTAACGCCATCACGCTGAAACCAATTTTCAGAGCCGGTTTACGACCTGCTTTATCTACCGTAAAGACCGCAATGAAGGTCGCGAACATAAAGGTCAGTCCCACGACCAGAGTCGCAATCATCTGTTGTTCTGTGGTCGTAAAGCCCGCCATTTTGAAGATACGCGGCGCATAGTACATGATGATGTTCATACCGGTAAACTGCTGCATCGCCTGCAACAACATACCGAGAAACACAGCACGACGGACGTTACGGTTGATCTTAAACAGTGCCCAACCGCCTTGTTTTAACTTCAGGCTTTCACGAATTTCGTTGAGTTCTTCTCGCGCTTTTTCCGACGTATCGCGCAGCATACGCAACACTTCTTCCGCCTCAATATGACGCCCCTTTTCCGCCAGCCAGCGCGGGCTATTTGGCAGGAAGACCACCAGAATAATCAGCAGGACTGCTGGTAAAGCAAGAACCCCCAACATTGCGCGCCAGTTACCGCTATAACTGAACGCTGTATCGGATAAAAACGCCAGCACGATGCCGAGTGTGACCATCAACTGGTACATACTGATCATCTTACCGCGAACGTTTTCACTTGCCATTTCAGAAAGATACAGAGGAGCGGTGTAAGACGCGATCCCGACAGCAATGCCCAGCACCACCCGAGCGGCGATTAACATCTCTACGCTGGTCGCAAAAGCGGACCCTATAGAACCGAGTACAAACAGGATGGCCCCCGCCATCAGGCTGTATTTACGACCCAGGCGGAACGACAGCCAACCATTAAACAGCGCACCAATTGCTGCGCCGAGCATCATGCTACTAACCACCCATTCCTGCAAACGACTGGTCAGCACAAAGTGATCGGTAATGAACGGCAACGCTCCGGCGATTACGCCGATATCAAGACCAAATAACAATCCTGCGACCGCAGCAGCTACCGAAACAAACATATTCATACGCCGCGTATCCCGCAAAGAACGTGGCGTTAAAGCAGATTCCGTATTGATAGTAACCATTTTTTCCTGCCAGCAGAGAGTAAGACATAGTGAAAAAATACGTGAACAACTCACGCAGGTGTCAGGTCGGAAACAGCATAAATATGGATTAAATTGCTACGACATGTCGTTATGTGATGGATATTCCAATTTTCAAATTAAGTTGAATTATTGATATTATTATTAACCACCTAATTTTACAGCAGATAAAATTCATAAAGTTCATTAATTGATATGGATTATTTCATAACCATGATATGGATTATGATGATCTACAGATATAAAAAACCCTGCCATGCGGCAGGGTCATAAAAGTAAGAAGAATGAATTAACGCGCCAGCCAACCGCCATCCACGGCAATGGTATAACCATTCACATAATCTGAAGCGCTGGAGGCAAGGAACACTACCGGCCCCATCAGGTCACTCGGCAGTCCCCAACGGCCAGCTGGAATGCGGTCGAGGATTTCCGCGCTACGTTGTTCATCTGCCCGTAGTTGTTGAGTATTGTTGGTCGCCATGTAACCCGGGGCTATCGCATTAACATTAATGTTGTGTTTAGCCCATTCGTTCGCCATCAATCGCGTCACACCCATCACGCCGCTTTTTGATGCGGTATAAGAAGGCACACGGATCCCGCCCTGGAAGGAGAGCATTGACGCGATATTGATAATCTTGCCGCCATTGCCTTGCGCGATAAAGTGTTTCGCCGCTGCCTGAGACATGAAGAATACGCTCTTGATATTCAGGTTCATGACATCGTCCCAGTCTTTTTCGCTGAACTCGAGAGCGTCTTCGCGGCGAATCAATCCGGCGTTATTCACCAGGATATCAATATGACCAAACTCCGCTACCGCGCGATCCAGCAGTGCTGGAATACCATCAATCTTTCGCAGATCGGCGGTCAGGCTTAAAAAACGACGCCCCAGCGCCGTGACCTGCTTGATGGTTTCAGTCGGTTCAACGATGTTAATGCCAACAATGTCACAGCCCGCTTGCGCCAGCCCCAACGCCATCCCCTGGCCCAGCCCAGTATCACAGCCAGTGACGACCGCAACTTTACCTTCGAGAGAAAATGCACTTAAAATCATAACAATACCTTATTCGTTTATGCCCACAACTAGCGCAAATCTTTAACGGCCACATGGTCCATATCATCAAAGACCTGGTTTTCACCGACCATGCCCCAGATAAAGGTATAAGCTTTGGTTCCGACGCCGGAATGAATCGACCAGCTCGGGGAGATCACCGCCTGCTCGTTATGCATCACAATATGACGCGTTTCTTGCGGCTGCCCCATCATGTGGAAAACGCAGGCGTCATCATCCATATTGAAATAGAAATAAACTTCCATCCGGCGCTCGTGGGTGTGACACGGCATGGTGTTCCACAAGTTACCCGGAGCCAGCTCCGTCAGCCCCATACTCAATTGGCAGGTTTCCAGTACATCCGGGACAAAATATTTGTTAATCGTGCGACGGTTACTGGTGAGGTTATCGCCTAACGTGACTGGAGATACTTCGTCCGGTGTGACTTTTTTGGTGGGATACGTCGTATGCGCGGGTGCGCAATTGTAATAAAACTTCGCCGGAGTGCCGGTATCAATACTGGCAAAGACAACTTCTTTTGCACCTTTACCAACATACAGGGCGTCGCGGTGACCGATTTCATAGCATTGGCCATCGACAGTAATCGTACCGGCACCGCCAATATTGATAACACCTAACTCGCGACGTTCAAGGAAATAGCTTACGCCGAGTTGTTTACCAACTTCCCCGCCAACGGAAACCGTTTTAGTTATCGGCATAATGCCGCCAACAATAATTCGGTCAATGTGGCTGTAAACCATGGTGTACTCATCGGCGACAAATACCTTTTCAACCAAAAATTCATTGCGCAGCCCTTGGGTATCCAGCGTTTTTGCGTGCGCACTGTGGATGCTCTGTCTTACGTCCACATCAACCTCCGATAATCAGTGAAGCGTGAAAATAGAAAACGATAGTGAAACACTGTTTCGTTTTCTCTATAAAGGGATGATATGCCTATGGGCTAGGGTTTTCAATTAAAAATAAAACAATGTTTCATTTTTAAGTTAAGGATTAAAAAAAGTGCAGTGTCGATCACGAATATGTCATGAGAATGGAAAAATGAGGGAGCCCAGAAAATGTATGTCGACTTGCCAGCCATCATTATTCAACAGATTAATGACGGCAGATATTTATCGGTAAGGAGGAAATGCAGAGCTATTCGTCACGTTCAATGGTCAATGCCACGCCCTGGCCCCCGCCGATACAAAGCGTTGCCAGTCCTTTGCGGGCATTACGTTTCACCATTTCATGAACCAGAGAAACCAGGATTCGGCAACCGGAAGCGCCTATCGGGTGACCAAGTGCGATCGCACCACCATTGACATTGACCCGACGCTCATCCCACTCAAGCATCTTGCCAACCGAAAGCGCCTGTGCAGCAAACGCTTCATTAGCCTCGATAAGATCGACATCAGCCAACTGCCAGCCTACACGCTCCAGGCAACGGCGGGTCGCATACACCGGCGCAATTCCCATCAATGCCGGATCTACACCAACGCTGGCAAATGCGCGAATGCGGGCCAGCACGGGTAAATTCAACGCTCGTGCTTTGGCTTCGCTCATCATCATTACCGCAGCTGCGCCATCGTTTATGGATGATGCATTACCCGCTGTCACAGAACCGAGACTATCAAATGAAGGATTTAAACGGGCTAAACCTTCTGCACTGGCGTCAGTGCGTGGCTGTTCATCGGTATCAACAACCAACGTCTGACCGTTACTTTGGGTCATTACCGGGACGATCTCATCTTTAAATCGTCCGGCGTCAATCGCCGCTCGCGCTTTTTGTTGCGAGCTAAGTGCGTAAGCATCCTGCAATTGACGGCTGATGCCATATTCGCGAGCCAGATTTTCGGCGGTGACACCAATATGATAATCATTGAAGGCATCCCATAACCCATCATGCACAAGACTGTCAACCAGCTGGCTATTGCCAAGCTGTGCACCGGTGCGGCTATCAGTCAGAACATGTGGTGCGCGGCTCATGTTTTCCTGGCCACCGGCGATGACAATATCAGCCTCGCCACACTGTATCGCCTGAGTAGCCAGATGCAGTGCTTTAAGTCCGGAACCGCAGACGTCATTAATCGTGATTGCAGAAACGCTATTAGGCAGACCACCTTTAATAGCCGATTGCCTTGCCGGATTCTGCCCTGCCCCTGCAGTCAACACCTGACCAAGAATTACTTCATCCACCGCATATGCAGGAACGCTGGTACGTTCTATTAACGCTTTCACGACCAGACTACCAAGTTCCACGGCGGAATGACCCGCTAACGCACCGCGAAAGCAGCCGATAGGTGTCCGTAACGCCCCGACAATCACAACGTCTTTCATCACAACCTCGCACCAATTAACAGTGCAATAGTAAATGATTGTTAATTACAGTTATCTTAATTGTTTAAAAAAAGTGATTTTTATCACAAAGGAAATATGCCTGAGCAGTAGTCAGAGTCATGGCAATGTGGGTTTGCAACCACTAACCCACCAATAGAGGGGTAGATAGGGCGTTAATCTCCCATACTTAACCTGGTTTATGGTAAATTGCCCTCCATTTTGTTTAATTTGTAGATGATACGTTCAGATAATGTCTCACAATATTTGGTCCTAAAGAAGACTCTGTGGAGTTTCGCGCTCTACGGCACAGCCGTTGGTGCAGGCACGCTCTTCCTTCCTATTCAGTTAGGTTCCGGCTGGCCGTAATCCTATTTTATTTACTGCTCTGGTCGCCTGGCCTTTAACATATTGGCCACATAAAGCCTTATGCCAGTTCATCCTCTCATCGAAAACATCAGCAGGTGAAGGGATAACGGGCGCAGTAACACACTACTATGGCAAGAAGATTGGTAATCTGATTACCACGCTGTACTTCATCGCCTTTTGTCGTCAGTGTTTGAATTATATGCACGAATTAGCGATTTTACCAACTCACTTACGGAACAGCTGGCAAAGCATATGGTTATTGATCTTCGCATCCGTATGTTGGTGAGTCTGGGTGTTGTATTAATCCTGAATCTCATTTTTCTGATGGGACGCCATGCAACCATTCGGGTAATGGGTTTTTTGGTATTCCCATTGATTGCCTATTTCTTATTTCTTTCCATTTACCTTGTCGGTAGTTGGCAACCTGATCTTATTAACGTGGTGGGAGTTCAAAGTCAGATACCTTCACCAGATATGGATATCGATTCCCGTGATGGTTTTCGCCTTTAGCCATACGCCCATTATTTCTACGTTTGCCATAGACAGACGTGAAAAATATGGCGAACACGCTATGGATAAATGCAAAAAAATTATGAAAGTCGCTTATCTCATCATCTGCATAAGTGTACTGTTCTTTGTCTTTAGCTGCCTGCTTTCTATTCCACCTTCATTATGTTAGAATATTTCTAAAGGGTCCACCATTTTATCGGCGCTTTCTATGCTGCCGAACGCCCCAGCATGGCTGTCAATTTCCGGGATTATTGTCGCAGTAGTTGCGATGTCGAAATCATTCCTGGGTACGTACTTTGGCGTTATTGAAGGTGCCACGGAGGTCGTCAAAACAACACTACAGCAGGTTGGTGTAAAGAAAAGTCGTGCATTTAACCGCGCACTATCAATTATGTTGGTATCGCTGATCACCTTCATTGTTTGTTGCATTAACCCGAACGCGATTTCGATGATTTACGCGATCAGCGGCCCGCTCATTGCCATGATACTTTTCATCATGCCTACGTTGTCAACGTATCTGATCCCGGCGCTTAAACCCTGGCGTTCCATCGGAAATCTGATTACGCTGATCGTGGGTATCCTGTGCGTATCGGTAATGTTCTTTAGCTGATATCCATTGTGAATGGATTCAAAATTGCTACAATTTTGAACCATTCCAGTTTTCATAATGTTCATTCGTTATTATTCCGCACTATCACTTCCCTCATCATATCCTAGTATTATCAGTTAGTTAAACACACAAAGAGATCTGAACATCTTAAATAAGACTATTTAAGATGCATAACTTAGATTCGCAAGATATCTTCTGGTCATTCAAAAACAATTTGCGATATAGATATTCTCATACCATGAGATAGTTATCTGAACCACCCTCAACCAGGTAAGATTAAATCAGTGAAACATAATCATATTTAATAACGAGAAATGCATTTTAAAATGTCTTAATCAGAATTATAGCAAATACAGATTAATCGCAATTTTTCCCAGCAAAATTACAAAATCATGGTGTATTGACATCATCAATCACCAATGAAATTATGCAATTATATACGGATAGGAGGTTCTTAACATGGGCTTTGTAGTCGTTATAAAAGTCTTACATGCAATAGTTGCTCAATGCATTTGCCAAAATAGAAGAGTCACCGCGTTTGCAGTACCGCAAACTCGTGTTTTTGTATGTGGCCCGAAGAGTTCATATTTTAATCGTGGTGTGGTAGAAGGTATCTTAACAAAACACAATGCGAGATTAAGCGGATATATTTTTGTTTTTCAGTAAGTTTTTACGTCTATTCCTTTGAAAAAGACTGGATTGACTATCTTGCAAGTACTGACATGGGATTGTTTTAGTCAGCGACCGCAATATGCAATCGTTAGCTAATTACTGGCGAAAACACAACTCAGCAATATCTGCTGTCATATATAATGATGATGGTCTTTGTTGCCAATGAAAGATCAGACAACTATTTATTGGTCGTTATTTATCATTTACCAGAGGTAACACATTAACTCAGATGGAATTCACCATAATGGGGTATATGGTTTCTGGTTATAATCCATATCAGATTGCTGAAGTTCTGGATATGGATATCCGTAGCATCTACGCGTACAAGCAACGAATCGAAAAGAGAATGGCTGGTAAAATAAACGAATTATTTATTCGTTCACATTCGGTCCAACATTGATACTCAACAATCTGCAAGAATCATACTCTGTTTATACGGGCATTTATGGAAATGCCCGTATTTTATAAATAGGCCGTCACCTCAAGAGTAAACACATAGTATTTAAAACCATCACACGAAAAATTCAGAAGCATTACGAAATATGAACTTACAAACAATAGTGGCATAAATGTTAACCATGTTAATTTACATAAAGTTTTACGTTGCGACATTAAAGCCTCATTTCAATCATCATGATAAATATAAAATTAATATATATTTATGCCGTAAATACCAATATACTTAGCAAACTATGTGATTTCCATTTCGATTGATTTAGTGTTTATTGACGTATGTACTGGATTATTAACGATAATATCGAGTTCTGGCCTGAGCACCGAAAATTAATATCGGTACATAACGCCGATCTTAACGTCGTTCTGACAACGCCAGCCAGTCGTTGTTTATCACTTCTACTTGAAGCTTTTCCTGATGTGGTTGCACAACAAGATTTTTTCACCAGAGTCTGGGAAGAAGAAGGTATGCGTGTGCCTACTAACACGTTATATCAGAACATATCCATTATCAGACGCGGATTTCGCGCTGTTGGTGATACTACCCACTCGCTTATTGCAACCGTACCGAGAAGAGGATTCAAGATCCATAATGACATTAACATACAAAATCATGTAATAAACTCATCAACAGACGCACATACACACAATGCCCCACCTGCCATAAAAGTTAATGCGGGATACAAAGAGAGCATTGGTGGCGCAAAGAATTTCAATAACAAAATCCTCAAACATATAAAAAGTTATCTAATTATGTTGAGCGCATTTGTCATAGGCGCATATTCTGCATATTGGCTATGGAATAATAATCAACCGAAACCATTTTTCAAGGATTACAAGACTGTTGCGGAAATTAATGGCTGCCATTTTAATGTAACAGAAGATACAATTGATGGGTTGAAAGAGTTCGATAAATATAAAACACGGATACTGGATTCGGGGATTAACTGTAAAAAATATCCGTGGTTATACTTCCCTCTTGCAAAATCCTCACCGGGGATGATTGTTATGGCATGCAATAAAAACTATAACCAACATGAAGTGGCTGGCTGTTTAACCCTGTCTTACCGTGAGGTTAATCGTGATTGATTATAAAAAAAACTTATTATTTATTTTAGTTTTTATCAGTGGGTTTATTCTCTTCACTGTCTATTCTTACACTGCAGAAAAAATGATATATAACGAAACATGCACTGCAAATTGGGTAATTTTTAATGACCAGGGACGAGCAAATCTTACCATCGACTTTATGTTTAACAAAAAAAATAAAACAGGAACTGTTGCGTTGAGTGGAACCTGGCAACAAGGTAACAGAGAAAGTAAATCAATACGGCGAAATATTGAATACACATGGATTGAAAACTATGACACAGCCCATTTAACATCAAAGAAAGTTAATAAGTTTGAGATTATGGATCAAGTTGATGATGATAGACTTGTACAACTTATTCCTGATTTTTATGTCTTTCCAGAAAAAAGTGTAAGCTATAATATACTAAAGCAAGGTAAGCATGCTTTTATTTTGAGCATTGGTAACAGAGCAATAATGCATTGTGCAAGGTAAACTAAAATAGATAACAAAAAGATGGAACCTCGTTAATCATAAAACAATAAAATTAAATATTCTCGCAGTATATGGCAGTCTAAAGCATCAAAGTTTTGATCAACATCTTTCATTTTAGACATCTCCTTGCAATGTAAAATATCATGTATCAACAACATCTGGTGCAAATCCATGAGTCGAACTCGACATTCATCTTAGCTCGATTATTATTCCTTCGTACAGTCGATGTAAACAATACAGAAAGAGGATTATTAAGAACCAGTTTACTCAGTGAATCAATAGAGGAAAGGATTAACGTTTCTTTAAAAGAATTAATTTCATCATCTGTTAAACTAAACTCATCATTGACAGATCGTGAGATATAACTGTTTTTAACTTTACTCTTTACGTTGACTTTATTGACAGAATTAACATTCACATATCTTGAATTTAATGTCCATGATGTTGTTTGCGTGAGAACCTTCTCAGCATTAAGGAATTTTTTAACGGAATCCTTGGTTTCTTTTTCGAGTCCGAATTTACAATATCATGCATATAGACCATTTCATGAATCTGCGAAAACTCAATGTCCATTGTATACCTCACATTTTTACCGTGACTCGATGTTACTGTTCAATAATCACCTTCCATCAATACTAAAATTAATACCCCTAATGTGCCGATAACAAATATAGTCATTCTACGTAACGTCTCCATAAGGTGATATTTGACATTATCAGAAGCTGCGAATTCGGATTTTGCTCTAATCAAATGAGAGAAATGTAAAATGAAGCCACGAAATATTAATAATAGCCTATCACTGCAACCATTAGTTCCTGATCAGGAGAACAAAAATAAGAAAAATGAAGAGAAATCCGTTAATCCAGTTAAAATCACAATGGGGTCTGGTTTAAATTATATTGAACAAGAATCTCTTGGAGGAAAATATCTAATACATGATTTGTCAATAAAGATAGCGGATATTTCTGAAGAGATAATTCAGCAAGTAATATTATCTGCTATGAGCATATATAAATTTTCGATAACAGATGATTTAATGAGTATGGCTGTAAATGAACTCATAAAACTGACCAAAATAGAGAATAATGTAGACCTGAATAAATTCACTACTATATGCACAGACGTTCTATCCTCGTCACTTCATGAATAAAACAAACGACATTCTACTCTTTCGCAAAAATCCCTTTTAATTTTCATTGAGAAAAATGGCAATTGATACTATGAATCCAGGTACACATTAAGGCATTTATGTAATGTCGTAATTAAGACAACTAATAAGGTGGAATATTAGTAAAACAATCTAATGATGTTATTATTTTGTAGTGAACAGTACTTTTACCAATAATGAAAAATATACCATAAGCAATGCAAGCTTAAAACCAATAATTTAAAAAAGATAAATGTAAAAATATTAATGAGTCAATCAATAATAATTTAGCATCACGAGACACATCACAGAGGAATATTATGAGCACAAAAACAATTGAAATATTCAATAATAGTGATGAATGGGCAAATCAACTAAAACACCTATTATCGAAAGGAGAAAATCTGGCATTACTACATGGTTTAACTCCTGATATCCTTGATAGAATATATGCATATGCATTCGACTACCATGAAAAGGGTAATGTAACGGACGCAGAAATTTATTATAAATTTTTGTGCATTTATGCGTTCGAAAATCATGAGTATCTAGAAGGTTTTGCATCAGTATGTCAGTCAAAAAAGAAATATCAACAAGCATATGACCTTTACAAACTAAGTTACAATTACTTCCCGTATGATGACTATTCAGTTATTTATCGTATGGGTCAATGTCAGATTGGGGCTAAAAATATCGATAACGCAATGCAATGTTTCTATCACATTATTAACAATTGTGAGGATGATAGTGTTAAGAGTAAAGCGCAGGCATATATTGAACTCTTAAACGATAATTCAGAAGATAATGGCTAAGCATTACAATCATTTGGTTAAATTTGCTGGTTATAGTGCAGTTAACCACTATAACCAGCACCTCTTATGTTTTCTTAAATCAGCATCTTAAAACAGTTAAGAGCATACTATAAATCATTATTTTTCAATGCGTTAGAGAACAATCTACTTTATCAAAATTGAATAAGGCTATTTCAGATTACATCACTGAATTCCTAAGATAAATTAGTGAACACAACCATAGATATGTCGAATGTAATTTCCTGTAGCGTTAATGACACATAAATATGAATAGCCATAATTTCTATTGCTTAAGCAGGATGCAAGAAACCAATTTTTTCATAGAGGTTAACTAATGGACTTAGAAAATAAATTCTCATATCATTTTCTTGAGGGATTAACGCTCACGGAAGATGGAATTCTTACTCAAGGAAATGAGCAAGTTTATATTCCACAGAAAGAGTTAGGTGTATTAATAGTATTACTTGAATCCGCTGGTCATGTTGTACTGAAAGATATGATCATCGAATCAGTATGGAAAAATATTATTGTTAGTGACGAGTCCCTGACAAGATGTATCTATTCTTTGCGCTGCATTTTTGAAAAAATTGGCTATGATCGTTGCATAGAAACAATCTACCGGAAAGGTTATCGTTTCAGCGGGCAGGTTTTCAAAACTAAAATTAATGAAGATAATACTTCAGACTATTCCATAGCTATATTCCCTTTCACTACTTCGTTGAATACACTGGATCCATTAATACTTAATCAGGAATTAGTGCAAATCATTTCAAACAAAAAAATCGATGGTCTCTATACCTATCCGATGGCTGCGACAAATTTTTGTAATGATCACATATCTCAAAATTCATTCTTGAGCAGATTCAAGCCAGATTATTTCGTTACAGGAAGAATAAACCAGAATAATGCAGTGAACACTTTATACATTGAGTTGATCGACGCTAAAAACCTTTTCCTCATCGCCAGTAATCATCTCCCTGTTGATGAACTACATAATACATCACAATTTATTATAGATAATATCCTTCAAACGGTACATAAACCAGAACGATCTGTAAGATTAGCTAAGCAGGACCAAGGATATAGAGAATCATTATTTATCAGATGAAATGTTAGCCGGAAAGAAAAGAACTCTTACGACTTCACCTGAAAAGCATTTACAGGGCCATGACTATATTTGATAGATTACAAAATAAAAGTGATATACAGACGCTAAAAACAGAATGTTATTGCCTTCTAGCGGAATGCCATATGTCTTTGGCACTTCATGGAAAAAGTGAACTTGAACTTGCTGCTCAAAAAGCATTAGAGCTTTTAGATTATGTATCAGACATAACCACTGTCGATGGAAAAATTTTAGCTATTATGGGACTGATAACTGGTCTGTCTGGACAAGCAAAAGTATCTCATATCTTATTTGAACAGGCTAAGATACACCCAACTGATATAGCCTCTCTCTACTACTATAGGGCACTAGTCCACTTTCATAATGAAAAAATTGAAGAGGCAAGGATTTGTATAGACAAATCACTACAACTCGAACCCAGAAGACGAAAAGCAGTTGTGATAAAAGAATGTGTAGATATGTATGTGCCTAACCCGCTCAAAAACAACATTAAACTCTACTATAAAGAAACTGAGAGTGAAAGCCATCGAGTTATAATTGACAACATTTTGAAATTAAAGCAGCTGACGAGAATTTGTATGCGATAAATTTTTATTGACGCAATTTTATTATTTAGATGTATGCAACTTGTTATTTAAACAACAGAGATAAAAATATCTAAGATATTCACCTTATTGCAAGATATTTAAAATGCTCTAGAGTTAAAAGTATGATGTAAAGACCATTGGCCTGGACAATTAAAAAAGGGAGCTTTATGACTAATCCAATCGGTATCAATAATTTATCTCAAAGTTCAAATATAGCGAATGCAACGGGTGATGAAGTCGTATCATTAGATAAACACATCAACACCAGTGCTACTGATACAGATCAAATACAAGCATTTATAGTTTCAACATGGATGGCGCCTTTTCAAAATGATATGTATTCAGAAGATAATCCTATCTCACCTTACTATAAAATTGAATGGTAGACGATTGACCAAATAAATCATAACGAGATACTTTTATAATAGTATCTCGTCCCTTTCATTCAATCCTCACACATGAAAAAATATGCGCTCACCAAAAGTTAAATTCTTAACCATCTTCACGTTTTGTATATTTATTACAAAAATGTCTTTCGCCAGCAACTCTTGCTCTAATGAAGCAGGAACAATGTTCAGAATCGAACCAAATTTAATTAAAGCTATCGCTCTTGTTGAAAGCAATCTAAAAAAGGATAGCATAGGCAAGAACAGAGATAAGAATAACAATATAAAGAGTTTAGATTATTGGTTAATGCAGATAAACCAGATGCATATTCCCCTGTTAAAAAAACGTGGAATAATAAAAGATGAACGAGATTTGTTAGATAACCCTTGTCTGAACATTAAAATAGGAACCGAGATTTTATATAACCATTTTTCACGTTGTGGAGTAACGTGGCAATGCCTGGGGACTTATAATGCGGGTTTTGCAATGGATAACCAAAAAAAGAGACAGCAATATGCCCCAAAATATATATTGTATATACCAGGCTTAATGAACTAGACAATCGTAAGGCTTCAGCAAAATGAGCCTAAAGCCTCTTTTTTTTATATAGTGCAAACACCCATACGTAAAGCTGTTTTGATCAACTCGATACCACTGTGAACATCTAATTTCTTCATGATATTGAGTCTATGAGTTTCGACTGTTTTTCTGCTTAACTGCAAGAAATTAGCGATTTCTTTGTTTGTTTTACCATCAGCTATGAGTTGTAATATTTCTGACTCACGATTTGTAAGTTGATTATCAGAGGAATACCTGGAAGATATTTTTTCACAATCCATATGTACACTATCAAAATAAGTGTAACCATTACTAATCGAATCAATAGCACGATTTAGTTTCGCCGGGTGACTGGTTTTCCATACGCATCCTTTCGCACCTGCTTCAAGCAATTTTATTGAATCAATATACGGCATCTTTGCTACAAATGTAATAATATGAGCATCTATCTTATGCGATTTAACCCATTTTACGAGTTCGGACCCCATCATTCCACCTGCAAATTCTCCTAAAATAAATATTTAGGCTGTAGATTTGTTACACTCCGCTATAGCTTTCTTCAGATCTTTATAGCCCCCAACAACCTTATATAAATCAGGATAATGTCCGAGAAATCCAATTATCCCATCAATCATAAACGGCTGCTGATCTGAAACTACAATTTTAATTTTTCCCATATATTCATCCTGAGTGTAAATGCTTTAACGCATTCATTTATAATCATCCCTTCCATTATTATTATAAGCAAAATCCAAAGAATACATTGATGAAATAATAATGAAATATAATTAAAAATAAAATTTTTGCGTAAAAAATACCACAGGCATTAAAAAATCATGAGATGATTAAAATATTACAATTAGATTATATTCAAATCATTAAACTTGAGCCAGGGAGCTATAAGTCCTCAGGGCTTGCCAAAACAGAATTATTCATATCCAAAGAATGTGTTTCAAACATTTTTTCAACTAAATAATGTCTGGCTTGTTCGCAGATTTCGTTAACCTTGTCAGGGGAGAAACAATGATTATTAATTAAATATTGCTCACAATTATCCACAAATTCCTGCGGACTAAATTCAGCAATAAATTGATCGGTAAAAAACACAAAACGCTTATCATCATGAAATGTAATATGGACATTCCATATTGATTTGTCGACAAAATATGACTCTACTTCAAGATACTTATCTTTGAATCTGGTAGGTATAAAGAGATTTACAGGACCTGATATTGCCGGTAATTTTTTTCTCCAACTTTCAAAAATTTTGATAAAAACATCAACTTCCTCTGAGGATTTTAACAATATACTCTTCAGATCGTTTATCATGTTTATTCTTTTTTTTCTAGTTCTGAGCTCAACAAGCTTATCAAGGGTATAAAATTATCCATCACATCAATAATGCCTTTTGTATAGCCATCATAATAACCTTGAATAAATTTTTCTTCTCTCTTTACCTCAATGCTCTGAATTTTTGCGCTGGTTTCAAGAAGGATACTTTCTTTAAGAGAAACTATTTATTTCAATCCATCAGAAATTTTTCTTTTAATCACAACACCATTTGCAGGAGATTTTATCAAGCTCATCTCTATTTTTTTTCGCATAAAATGTAATTCTCTCTAAAAGAGTTGATGCAAGTGGTAACGGCAATTGTATGTGATCAACAAAATCAGGAAATAATAAATTAAATCGTTGCTGCATTGCCAATGGTTGTTGCCTTATATAGGGTGACAACGTTGAAAACCACATGTGATGATATTTTGATAGCTAGCGATGCCGGGTTTGTATCGTGCCTTTTCATTTATTTTCACCGGTATAGCTGATAAATAATCCCTTAGCACAGCAGGAACCTTATAAAAAAATCCGCGTTCTGCAAACCTTTCTCGATAAAAGTGATAACCACTGAATAAACAGAACAATGGAAATAAATTCCAATTGTTTATGTAGTAAATAAGTGAACTATTCAGATTAAAATGTTCAACTGAAAGATTGTACTGCAGAACAATCATTTCATTGGTAATAGATCTAAGCACCGGATTGTTAATAGGTGTATTATTCAAGCTTACTCGTTGAGGATGAATATAACTAATTGGATCATATATAATCTTTCTTAGGGCAAGATTCATAACGCTCTCATATGTCTACTTAATTTTCAACCTGACTAAATTAGTTAGAATGGCCCTATACTTCCATAACAGCCAGCAAGTCGCTACGGATATTAATGCAAGTAAGATAGAAACCGGCATAGCCTTATCATAAGCAAAAACAGGTTCGCTAATTTCATATGTTGGTGCTTGCTCAATAATGTCTCTTCGTTTTGACAATACAACAGAAATATTTTCATATTGTACGCTTGCAGAGCTATTAACAATAAATCTCTTGATATCATTTATTTTTATTTCTGGGTTGATATCTTTTTCATATACTGCAAGTACAGAAATATGAATTGGTAAAGCAGTTTTACCACTATCGCCATTATCAACATCGTAACTAACATGTACTCTCGAAGAAATAATGCCATCCATAATTTTGAGAGATTGCTCTAACCGCTGCTCAATAGCAGAATATAGCCTTGCTTTTTCCGCTCGTGGAGATGAAACGAGTGCATCTGCAGGGAACATCTGCGATATTTGAATATCAGGCTTACCCGGTAGATTGTAGATTTTTAGCCAATCCACCGCAGAAGCAAAATCCGTTGGTTCGACAAATATTGAAAATCCTGTTTTGCCTTAATCCTTCTTTTCAGCATTAATATTATGTCTTTGTAAAACAGCAAGGACATCATTAGCTTGCTGTTGATCAAGATGGTTCAATAATTCCTGCTGCTTGCAGCCGCACAACAGCAGGATAAACAATAATAATGATAAATATTTCATGAGCGGGTCAACGTCTCAACTGCAGCGACAATCTTTCTTGCTAATGTTCCACCAATGAAACCTCGACATTATAATTAAGCACATGATCCTGCAAGACTAATAATTTTTCAGGAGTTAACCCCTCTTTATCAGACCTTAATGCTTGTAACGCATTTTGCTGCCAATTTTCAGTTTGTACAGCATAGTTGGCAAAAGCGGAGATCATTTTATCATCCGGGTTGTCAAGATTGAGAACCCGGTCATTTAAATCAATCACTTTCGCTTGCTGTATTTCATGAGCAGTTGATTGCTCAGCTCTATCAATAGGTGGCATATTGCTTACTGACATAATAAAATCCTTATCCAGTTTAGCGGAAGTTTTGTATGATTGCTGAATCAAGATCTTTATACGCTTTTACAACGTTAGATTGCGCATTTCGATATAATGTATACTCAGCTAATGCACTTTGATATTCGGCAAGAAATTTCGTGTCGGAGGGATTGGTTGGCTAAATCCTCCAACGCTTTTTCAACTTGCTGGTTCAGATCATCAACGCCCTGATCAAATTGATTGCTGATATCCATAATATAACCATTCCAATCTGCCATAAGTCCTCCTCAATTATTCCTGAAATGTCCAGTTGCTACCTTGAGACTTCTCGAATCGGTTATCTCCGTAGCTAAATGAACTATTATTTGTGTCCTGATTTTTCAAATTCACATTAAATCTTACATATTGTTTACCCCATTGTTTATAATATTCGTCAACATAGTTATTAATTTTATTTAATTCACTGTCACTTAACGTACCAATGATATTGAAATACACATTGTTAGCTGTTTTATATTTTTCATAAGAAAGACCTATCGCTGACAACGTTTCAATAGCCTGACTTTCCAATACATTATCATCTAATACCGCAATACTTATATTGCTGGCATATGGCATAGTTTGCAGTAATCCTTTAATAAGATTATCGATTAGTTGCTGTGTGATAGCGTTCCGTTGCTTACTCACTGTCAATCTTAGATTACTGGCATCTAATAGTTGAAGTTTAAAATATTGTAAATTAGGGAAATTATCAGCAAGCCATGAAAAAATTCGTATCGATTCATCATCAGGATTTATCACCCGTACTGGCTTTCCTGGTTGATTTTTTTCCAGTGCTTGTTTGACCCAGACTGCTTCATCCAAAATATTGGTATTAATATAGATAACATGATCTCTACCATATAAAACTTCATAATTCCTGTTTTTGTTTACAAGAATTTTATCGATATGTCTCAGCTGCGGATCATTACTGGCATTAACAATATAAAAAGCAATGAAAATGATAGCAAAAAGAAAAAAAAAAGAAAAAAAAGCATTACATACTTAAACAGCTTACTGCTAAAGAAATGTTGTTTTGTAGAAATAATGTTATTTTCAATAATGCCTGGCAATGAATACTGCCAAACTTCATTTTTTTCTTTTACAGCAAATTTGAGACCTAAAACTTCTATTTGCTGATTCAATAATCAATTTATCTTCTAGGTTCTCGTAGCTTAAAATTCTCTGAATGTTACTACCAGATCAGGGTCGGTAGTAATTATTATCTCAAAACTACCTGTAAGCTCGCCATAAGGAACGACTATTGTGTTTTCTGGTAACTCAGAAAAAGCATCACTTCTTCCTAACGAAACATCATTACCAATGATAACAAGTAGACGCCCATTAAGTATTTCATACTCGCATCCATTCAATGGTCCGCTCAACAAACGAATGGCATAAGATTCCAATAAGTCTTGTGATAAGAATTTATCATTATTTTCCATGAATACCACCCGCTAATTCCATAAGCTCTAGTTTAGAGTAGTGTAACAAGACGGAAATTTCATGACCAAATTATGATGACACAGAATAAAAAAATTATAATTCCGAGAACTATTTTAAATGCCTCTATGCATAACTTTATTTACAATTTAAGGTATAAACCCTATTCCCTCAATGTTAAGCAAATATAACAATCACTCTTATTTTAAATTTTACACGTAATATTTACCCTAAATGATTTTAGAGTACAGGTGGGCATATGCAAGTCTTTTCCAGTGATGTCTACTTCACTGTAGGCACTAATGCATTATTAGCATCCCAAAAAGAATATTACAGCGATTTAGTTGCGTTGGTTGATCTTGGACATTCGTTCGTTGTTATTGATGAGCATCAACATCGAAATCTCAAACCAAATACAGAACCTGTAAACATCCTTTTGAGCAACAATTTCATCAGGATCAATAAGAATATTACATTATCTGATTTAACGCATTTCCTGGTTTCAAATCTTCATACACAAAATGTGTATTCCACACAAGAACCACTTACCCATGATGAGATAGATATCCTGCGGTTATGTGTTTCTTACTCGTTAAAACAAATAGCCATTATTAAAGGAATTGATTATAAAACAATATCATATCACAAAATAAGAGCCCTAAATAAACTTAACATAAAAGGTACTGTTTAGTTGTTTATAGCACTCTGTGAATGGGATAAACATTATTTTAAACTCCAATCTTGCGTAAGAGAAAGTTGATATGTCATTAGTAGGATATAATAGTAACATCATAATAACCATCGCGCTGATATCGTTGCTCTCTGCATGCACCAGAGAAAATTCATTAAAGGAGAATCAAAATAAAAGAAGTGGCGAATCCCAAGCGATAGTAGATGCAAGACAGTTCTTTAGCGAACACCCGGAATATATATCATCAGCAGAACTGGAGCAAAAGCTATATCGCGAATTTGCACAGGTTACTACAGTTCCAGCTTATAAAGAGATGAGTATGTATCAATTGCTTATCATTTCACAAGATCGTTTAACTCATTAAATAAGGATCTACACGCTTTTTGCGTGTAGATTCTTATAAATTTCTGACTACGACAGATGTTTAATTTTTTAAATTATCGTCTTTATTCTCGATTTTTGTGTCTTCACCCTCAATGAATTTATCTTCTGAAGAGAGCTGTTCATCTTGAACAGGTTGCCCAGCATTCTCCACATCTTCAAGCCACAGCAGAAGACGTAATATTTCATCTATATTTTCGAAGCTAACATAATCGTAGCGACGATGGGTAGCATAATTTTTTCGTGCTAATTTTTTATCTGTGATAATTGGTATTCCGATTTCCTTTGCATATTTCCTTACGCCTAAGGCCACCTCATTAGTTACTCTTACAGAAATCAATGGAATAGGTGAAAGATGTGGCTTAAAGTATATCCCTATTGCAATGTGAGTAGGGTTGGAAATCATCAAACGACTATTACTGACATCAGACTTCAATTGCTCAGAAAGAATTTCCTGATGCGCTCTCTGCGTTTAGACTTAATTTCTGGATTTCCTTCTTGCTCCTTGTATTCTCATTTTAACTTCTTGTTTACATCCATTTCATATCTTTCATAAATAAAAATATTCAGCGATAAAATCAAAAATTAAGACAATTATCATACTGCCGAGACAATACAGTATGAGAAGGAATAGCATCTCTCCCCAATCTGATAATAAAGATATGATATCTCCATCAAGAGTTTTAAAAAGCAGTGATTTATGATTACTCCAAAATACTTTGATCGCCAATGCAAAAAAAACAATATAAAGAATTGCTTTAACAAATTCTTTTACGGTTTTTAAGCCAAATATACGCTTTAAGCCATTTACTGGATTCAATGAATCAAACTTAAATTTAACAGCTTCAGTTGCTAATTGCATTTTACTTTGAAACCAGGAGACAAGTATTGTTGTGAACATGCAAACCAGCAAAAAAGGAATGTTCGTTTTCAACCAACCAACCCCCATAGCTTTAAAATAGTCCCAAATATCTGGTTTAGCGTTATGATCAAGGATGTATTCAAGAATCGACATAATGTGATGCACATCAAAAACATATCCGAGATATAAAGTACCCACAAGCATTATTACAGAGATGGTTAAGTCTCTACTTTTTAGAATTTGCCCTTTTTTAGAAGCATCCTGGAGTTTCTTTTGTGTTGGCTTTTCAGTTTTATTGGCCATGAAACACTCTATTTCTCAATGTATAGTTGCAATTGTTCTGGGAAAAAGGATAACGGCATTACTCGTTCAGCCAGTATTGGGGCAAAATAAATAATTAATATTAAAAATGCCAGCGCACTTTTGACAGTCAGTGAAATGGCAAAAGCATTTAGTTGTGAAGCATAACATGCCAGCAATCCCAGGACAGCCTCACCGCCCAGCATAACGGCAATCACGGGGCTTGCGTAAACGATAGTATGAGTCATTATGTTATTAATATATGAGAATAAAGGCTCTAATTTAGGAAAATTAAAATTGCCTGAAGGCCATAAATTATAACTTTGCCAAAGAGTTTCCAGAATAAAGTTCATTCCACCTTTAGTAAGATAAACCGCAGCAGAGAAAAGGTTAAATAATCTTGCTAATTCCGAGGTATCGACACCTGTAGCCGGATCCAAAGTACTACTTAATGTTGCACCGCGTTGGTTATCGATAAAGCTACCTATAGCAAGGAAAATCCAAAACGGGGATGCTAATAAGCATGCAATAAACAGCCCTATGATAATTTCTCTGGCAGCGAACAAAGCAATATCGATTTCATTTAAGTTCAATAATTCATAGTGGTAATGCTGAACTAATGCACATGATACCACTATTATTATTGGGTGACGAACTACTGTTGGTATATTCCCACTGGCGAAAAATGGTAACAAATAGAAAGTTGGTGCCAATCGGCAAAAACCGAGCGCTGTAGCAGCCAGCAGACTATGCAACTGATAGAGTATCGCCTCCCCCATGCTATCCTCTCGCGAATGCTAAATTCAGCATTTCGATACCAAATGAATATAATTTTTCACCATACCACCCGCTCATTAAAAAAAGCAGGCAATACTTACGCACAATAATTTCACGCCAAATGGCAACGTCTGTTCTTGCAACTGCGTTACCGTTTGAAAAAGCCCTACCAATAAACCAACAAATGTCGCAACTGCAATAGGTCCTGCAGACATAACTAAAATCAGATACAGCGCCCTATTCCCCGCAAAAACAATATCGTCCATATTTTTTCCTCAGGGATTAATGGATAGGTAAAAATATTGTAAAATGAGCCCTTTTGATAACATTGTCCAACCGTCCATCGCGACAAACAAAATTAATTTTATCGGTGTAGATATGGTTACCGGACTCATCATCATCATACCTAACGTTAACAGAACGCTGGATATAACCAGATCCACTACGACAAAGGGTAAATAGATATAAAAACCTATAATAAATGCACTTTTTATCTCACTCAATGCATATGCGGGCAGTAACGAGAAAATTGAAATATTATCATCATCGATTATCTCTTCATTGTCTTCAGAACTATTCACCTTCTGAATCTTTTCAAAAAAGCTAACCAACTCAGGTTCAGAATATTTTATCAAATATGATTTATAACCACTCATGCCTGTCTCAACAAAATTAACAACCGATGCTACATTATTGAATGAAAGATTCTCATTCTGACTGTTATTATATATTTCCTTCCCAACCGGCATCATTACGAACATTGACAATAGCAAAGCAACCCCATTAAGTGTCATATTTGATGGCACTTGCTGAAGTCCCAGCGCGTTTCGGACAATAACAAAAACAATCGAGAATTTAATAAAACATGTCCCGGATGCTATTATAAACGGCAATAGTGTAAATAATGATAATATCGCTATCAGCGAAATGCTATTTGACATTATTATTCCCTGATAACCAAGAATGAATTTCTACGCCCAATTTATCATCCACTTCAACAAGTTCGCCATAGCCAGTTAGCGCACCATTTACACGTATCTCTATATTTTTCTCAGATTCAGGAAGCAGAGATATTATTCTTTTTGCACAGAGATCGTCTATTTCATAAAGATTAATTATTTTCTTACCAAGAACAAACTCAATTTTTACAGGCAACTCTTCAAAACTATTAATCATCTGTTCGTCATTTTCATCATAAATCTCACTCTCGTTTTTTTTGATATCAAAATCATCTGTTTCAAAATCTTCCTCGTACTCAAAATGATCAGCCATTTTTAACTCCTCTGGATAAATTAAATCACAAATTTTTGTATTATAAATAACCGCATAAGCCAAATTATTTGAGATTAATAAAACATCACCAACTTCAATATCAACAAGACTTCTGTAACATGTTTTACTAAATCCAATCACAAAATGAATGGACCAATATAATGATTTTTTGTCTAACACTGGAGCGTTTCCGTATTGGCAGACTGTGACTTTATCTAACCAAAGATTCAATTCCCCTGTTCATATTCTTATTAGTGGTTGAGCAGGGCTCAATACTCCATCAAATACTTTACCTACGTGCAAACGATTATATTTTAGTTCAGGATGCTTTAGATTTAACGGGGAACTGGATAAACTGAGCCATTCCCCTATTAACCTTTCCGTTTCTGGCATTAAAGCCATCCCAGCGAGCTCAGATGAAATTAAGGGAAATATTTCTCCAAGCAATACCCATCCAGACCAGCTGCCACTCTCTTCTGCTATCGGTAACCATTTAGCACTAAATTCGGGCATTAATAATGCAACATCTTCGCCATTTTCTTTCCAATTTTGAAAAGTGGTTTCAAACGTATGAGTGTTTCGATTTACTTTCCTCAGACCGAACATTAACTTTCATCCTTCTGATCGTTTTCGAATTTGCTTTCATTTTCTTGCTCCTCATAAGGCTGATGTCGTTGTCCTTGTCGTTCATCTTGCTCAGTCAATACCCAACGTTGTGCTGTAACTCATTATGAAAACTATTTAATTCCCTCATCATTGATAAGGTTGGACATCTCTTTCAACATGAGAGTCATTGAAGCTTTCGACCAATTTAGCGGAATGATAGGGCTTGGCGCTTCATGCAAAGTTCCCGACTTGTGGATATAGTTATAGCTTTCGGGAAGTGCCATTTCAGGTACACTCCTGCCATTTGCACCAATCATATTCTCGCCTGTTATTTGGGCCAATGATCTATTCATAAATTGCACTGAGTCATTCAAATACTCTTCCTTTCTTGATTCTTTATAAACAATTGCTGCTGATTTTGCATACCATGAGTCAAAAAACCATTCTGCTTCTGTTGATGGAATGAAGCTCTTTTCTCTTTTCGCATGTGAATTTTGATCGGTATCGGTTTTAATATCATTGAACCAAAAATTTGCCGACTGATAATTATCCTTCTCGTATCTTTTTATTTTTTTTATACCATACGGACCTGCTAGTTTTTTAACTATTTTTAGAACCTGCTCTTTTCTTCTGGTGTTTATCTTTGCAAGATTTGCAGGATAAATAACATTAAGTAAAGCCGCATCGGCTTCTCTGTAATGTTTATCTTTTTCCAGATAACCTGGGGATTCTCCCCCTAAATCAAGCTGTAACGTTATTCTTTCATAACCTTTATCTATGAGGTGGTTCAACCTCGTTGTTGAAAGAGGTTCATCCAGTTCATTGGCTTTAGCTTCGCGTAGTAAATCAGAGACAAAAACAGAGTCTTTCTTCGAGAGTAAGTTCGACAAACGTTCCAGTCCAGAGGTCACCAGTGCAACGGAAGATGTGTTTAATCGGGCATCTTCTTCCCATGCTCCGGAATCTTCCATAACATAGAAATTGGCTTTATCCAGATAAGCAATCAGCAGCGCAACCGATTTTAATCGGTCACCTTTTTGCCAATCTTCAGCGTTAATTGTATCAGTGTCGATTGCTTGTATAAGGAGATCAAGATAAAGACCTAACGCATCATTTTGTTTATGGTTCCACAGCTGCGGCTTGCCTTCTTCCTGCACATCTGCCATCACGGGGGAGTTGCTGTCAAATCGGATATGCACAACATTCATTTGCCCGGGAACTCCATCCAGTCGTTTGGGGTTGCTAATGACGTCCTGCATCCGCTTAATCTGGTCGGGCGTAGACATATAATCCCACAGGGTGAGCAGAACCTTTTTTGCGGCTACACTATTTCCCTGATCTGATACTAATGCCATATAGCCCCATAAACTATCCCTCAGCCAGACAGCATCATAGTGGGTTTCTGCCGCTGTTTTGTCATCTTCGAAAGTAGAAGCAAGAATAAACGTTCCCCAGGGTTTCTCCGTCAACGTTAACTTTCGTGTGTTTTCTGTTAATGTTAGCAATCCTTGAATTTCGTCTTTGGTATAGTGGCTCTTTATTTCATTTTGTAATTTGGCTGAGTGAATCAAAAGACGATAATTAGGATACTTATCTGGATTTAACGATAAATAACTTTTATCTGTTGCTGCCCCCGTGGAATTAAGAATGTTAAATACAGATTCACTCGTCACTTCTGCCCCTGTCGCCTGGCATGTGCCGCACGAAAATATACCAGCGAGCAGAAGAGTTAATGCAGATTTCCCTTTCATAAAATATTCCATCAATCGTTTGTTAAAAGCGTAGATAACCACTTATTTAACAACTTGAAAATAAGGTGTTTTACCTGGGTTGTTACAAAAGGATTGCATTGCGTAAACGCTTTTTATTTACAACAAAATGGGGAAGTATTACGGCGATTGCGAAAAGTCTGAAGCGATTGAATTAAGATAATATAGAAAATCAGATACAGCAAAAATGGCAGATTGATCAGGTGAAGATAAATTGGAGCGGGCGAAGGGAATCGAACCCTCGTATAGAGCTTGGGAAGCTCTCGTTCTACCATTGAACTACGCCCGCTTCGAGATGCGTAAGGCATTATAAACCTTACGCTCTCCTTAGCAAGTGCCGCGCTGCTGACTGCTGATTAATTCGCCATCAGCATTTTGGCTTGCTGCCCTGCGGCGGCAAGTAACGTAGCGGATCAATTGCCGTTGCACGGTAACGAATCTGGAAATGCAGGCGAACAGATGCCGCATCCGTGCTCCCCATAGTGGCGATTTTTTGCCCAGCCTTCACGCTTTGCCCATTATTTACCAGCATCGTGTCATTATGGGCGTAAGCCGTAATGTAATCTTCACTGTGTTTAATCATGATGAGATTACCGTAGCCACGCAGCTGGTTGCCCACATACACCACCTTTCCTGCACCCGCGGCGTAAATAGGTGTACCCCGTGGAGCTGAGATATCAATCCCTTTATTGCCGCCATCTGCTGTCGAATACGGCATGATAACTTTCCCTGTCGTTGGCCATAACCAACAACGTTGCCCTACTGGCGGCCAGGAAGATTTCGGTACCGCTGATGACGGTGTAACCGATGCGGTTTTGGTCGTTGATTTGGCGGTTGATTTACGTGTACTACTGCTACTTTTCGCCCCACCCAGTTTTAGTTTCTGACCAACTTCAATGGTGTAAGGGGGGGAAATGCCGTTCAGTCGCGCCAGTTCTTTTACGCTGGTTCCCGTGGTGCGCGAAATACGATATAGCGTATCCCCCCGTTTCACGGTGTAAACGGAGCCGGAATACGTTCCTGTATCGGATGATTTGCTACCCGAACAGCCCGCCAAAAGCAGTCCAACCGATAACAACATCACGATACCCAGAGATTTTTTATTCAGGCGTCCCGCACTCAAAATCTTTCCTCGCTTAAAAAACAAGACGCCTTATCATAGCAGCCAGCCTCTTGATACCCAATCTCTTGCTTCTGGAAAAACGTGGTAATAGAGAAAGAGGTTAATTTCATTTGGCAAAGGGAAGTATCATCAGCAAAATATTCGCTGTAGAGGTATCGAACTTCCTGACTTTTTACCCTATTTCCCATCCTGATGCGTAATAATCCCAATTTATCACATTGATTTTATCGCCACTCATATTGATACGTATCACTGCCCCTATTCAGAGTCCTGTTTCGTATCATATCTGTGTTTTTTTAACGTCATCACACTTCCTACCTCCCCTAACGCTTATCGTCGTTTCTGGCGTAAATCTTGCCTGCTTAGACTAAATCTTTGCCATAAGAACCAAATGTTCAAATCGAGGGGATTTCTATGGAAGCGCGGGAAGCAACCGCTACGGGTGAATCATGCATGCGCGTCGATGCCATTGCTAAGGTCACCGGGCGGGCACGATATACTGACGATTATGTTATGGCGGGCATGTGTTACGCGAAATATGTACGTAGCCCTATCGCACATGGTTATGCCGTAAGTATTAATGATGAACAAGCCAGAAGTTTACCGGGCGTACTGGCGATTTTTACCTGGGAAGATGTGCCTGATATTCCATTCGCTACAGCTGGGCATGCCTGGACACTTGACGAAAACAAGCGCGATACCGCCGATCGCGCACTGCTAACTCGCCATGTTCGTCATCATGGTGACGCCGTTGCCATCGTCGTGGCCCGCGATGAACTCACGGCAGAAAAAGCGGCGCAATTGGTCAGCATTGAGTGGCAAGAATTACCCGTTATCACCACGCCAGAAGCGGCGCTGGCAGAAGACGCTGCACCAATCCATAACGGCGGCAATTTACTGAAACAAAGCACGATGTCGACGGGCAATGTCCAACAAACAATCGATGCCGCCGACTACCGTACAGGGCACTATCAGACCCCGTTATTCAACATTGTCACATGGAAAGCGTAACATCGCTGGCGTGGATGGAGGATGACTCGCGAATTACCATCGTTTCCAGCACCCAGATCCCGCACATTGTTGCGCGCGCGTGGTTGGTCAGGCGCTGGATATTCCACGTCAGCGTACGAGTCATCAAACCATTTTGTCGGTGGCGGTTTTGGTAATAAACAGGATGTACTGGAAGAGCCAATGGCGGCATTCCTGACCAGCAAGCTTGGCGGCATTCCGGTGAAAGTTTCCCTTAGCCGTGAAGAGTGTTTCCTCGCAACCCGTACCCGCCACGCTTTTACCATTGACGGGCAAATGGGCGTGAACCGCGACGGAACATTGAAAGGTTATAGTCTGGATGTTCTGTCTAACACCGGCGCTTATGCATCTCACGGGCACTCCATCGCTTCTGCGGGGGGGAATAAAGTCGCTTACCTTTATCCTCGTTGTGCCTACGCTTACAGTTCAAAGACCTGCTATACCAACCTCCCCTCGGCTGGTGCGATGCGTGGTTATGGCGCGCCACAAGTCGTATTTGCCGTTGAGTCTATGCTTGATGACGCCGCGACAGCGTTAGGTATTGATCCTGTTGAAATTCGTTTACGCAACGCCGCCCGCGAAGGAGATGCTAATCCGCTCACGGGCAAACGTATTTACAGCGCAGGGTTGCCGGAGTGTCTTGAAAAAGGCCGGAAAATCTTTGAATGGGAAAAACGCCGTGCAGAATGCCAGAACCAGCAAGGCAATTTGCGCCGCGGCGTTGGCGTCGCCTGTTTTAGCTACACCTCTAACACCTGGCCTGTCGGCGTAGAAATAGCAGGCGCGCGCCTTCTGATGAATCAGGATGGAACCATCAACGTGCAAAGCGGCGCGACGGAAATCGGTCAGGGTGCCGACACCGTCTTCTCGCAAATGGTGGCAGAAACCGTGGGGGTTCCGGTCAGCGACGTTCGCGTTATTTCAACTCAAGATACCGACGTTACGCCGTTCGATCCCGGCGCATTTGCCTCACGCCAGAGCTATGTTGCCGCGCCTGCGCTGCGCAGTGCGGCACTATTATTAAAAGAGAAAATCATCGCTCACGCCGCAGTCATGCTACATCAGTCAGCGATGAATCTGACCCTGATAAAAGGCCATATCGTGCTGGTTGAACGACCGGAAGAGCCGTTAATGTCGTTAAAAGATTTGGCGATGGACGCTTTCTACCACCCTGAACGCGGCGGGCAGCTCTCTGCTGAAAGCTCCATCAAAACCACCACTAACCCACCGGCGTTTGGCTGTACCTTTGTTGATCTGACGGTCGATATTGCGCTGTGCAAAGTCACCATCAACCGCATCCTCAACGTTCATGATTCAGGGCATATTCTTAATCCACTGCTGGCAGAAGGTCAGGTACACGGCGGAATGGGAATGGGCATTGGCTGGGCGCTATTTGAAGAGATGATCATCGATGCTAAAAGCGGCGTGGTCCGTAACCCCAATCTGCTGGATTACAAAATGCCGACCATGCCGGATCTGCCACAACTGGAAAGCGCGTTCGTCGAAATCAATGAGCCGCAATCCGCATACGGACATAAGTCACTGGGTGAGCCACCAATAATTCCTGTTGCCGCTGCTATTCGTAACGCGGTGAAGATGGCTACCGGTGTTGCAATCAATACACTGCCGCTGACGCCAAAACGGTTATATGAAGAGTTCCATCTGGCAGGATTGATTTGAGGATAACATCATGTTTGATTTTGCTTCTTACCATCGCGCAGCAACCCTTGCCGATGCCATCAACCTGCTGGCTGACAACCCGCAGGCCAAACTGCTCGCCGGTGGCACTGACGTACTGATTCAGCTCCACCATCACAATGACCGTTATCGCCATATTGTTGATATTCATAATCTGGCGGAGCTGCGGGGAATTACGCTGGCGGAAGATGGCTCGCTACGTATCGGCTCTGCAACGACATTTACCCAGCTAATAGAAGATCCTATAACTCAACGTCATCTCCCGGCGTTATGTGCTGCGGCCACGTCCATTGCTGGACCGCAGATCCGTAACGTCGCTACCTACGGTGGAAATATTTGCAACGGTGCCACCAGCGCAGATTCTGCCACGCCAACGCTAATTTATGACGCGAAACTGGAGATCCACTCCCCGCGCGGTGTTCGTTTCGTCCCGATTAATGGCTTTCACACCGGGCCGGGCAAAGTGTCTCTTGAGCATGACGAAATCCTCGTCGCCTTTCATTTTCCGCCACAGCCGAAAGAACACGCGGGCAGCGCGCATTTTAAATATGCCATGCGCGACGCAATGGATATTTCAACGATTGGCTGCGCCGCACATTGCCGACTGGATAACGGCAATTTCAGCGAATTACGCCTGGCATTTGGTGTTGCCGCGCCAACGCCGATTCGCTGCCAACATGCCGAACAGACTGCACAAAATGCGCCATTAAACCTGCAAACGCTGGAAGCTATCAGCGAATCTGTCCTGCAAGATGTCGCCCCGCGTTCTTCATGGCGGGCCAGTAAAGAGTTTCGTCTGCATCTCATCCAGACGATGACCAAAAAAGTGATTAGCGAAGCCGTCGCCGCGGCGGGGGGAAAATTGCAATGAATCACAGCGAAACAATTACCATCGAATGCACCATTAACGGGATGCCTTTTCAGCTTCACGCCGCACCAGGCACGCCGCTCTCGGAATTACTCCGCGAACAAGGACTGCTAAGTGTCAAACAAGGGTGCTGCGTGGGTGAATGTGGTGCCTGTACGGTGTTGGTCGACGGCACAGCAATAGACAGTTGCTTATACCTTGCCGCCTGGGCTGAAGGAAAAGAGATCCGCACGCTGGAAGGTGAAGCGAAAGGCGGAAAACTTTCTCATGTTCAGCAGGCTTATGCGAAATCCGGCGCAGTGCAGTGCGGGTTTTGTACGCCTGGCCTGATTATGGCTACCACGGCAATGCTGGCGAAACCACGCGAGAAGCCATTAACCATTACGGAGATTCGTCGCGGACTGGCGGGAAATCTTTGTCGCTGCACGGGGTATCAGATGATTGTAAATACAGTTCTGGATTGCGAGAAAACGAAGTAAAAGGATATCCGGCCTGAATTCAGGCCGGATTCACTGAGGTTATGTGTTTAACAACTCATATTTCTTAATCTTGCGATAGAGCGTAGCAATGCCGATGCCCAGTTCATCAGCAACTTGCTTCTTGCTGTTATGACGTGAAAGCGCCTCGCGGATCATTTGCTTTTCCATCTCCTCCAGCGCCGTGCCGCCCGCATCATCGAGTGACAGGTGCGCCTCACTGACCTCTGTTACATCACTTTGCTCCGTTGTGCCATTATTCAGCAGATTTGGCGGCAATAGCGTGCTGTCGATAACTTCACCTGAAGGAACTACGTTAACCAGATATTCCATCAAATTGCTTAACTCGCGCAGGTTTCCGGGCCAACGATGCTTACGCAATATTTCGACGACATCGGGAGCAATGCCAGGATAAACCGATCCCAGACGACGGGTATGCAGATGTAAAAAGTAATGCACCAATAGTTCAATATCTTCCTGACGTTCACGCAGCGGTGGCAGAGTTATCGGGATAACATTAAGTCGGTAGAAGAGATCTTCGCGGAATTTACCTTCGGCAATGAACTGGGCCAAATTCTGATTAGTTGCAGAAATGATGCGAATGTCGACTTGTATTGGGCTACTGGCACCAATCGGCAGAATTTCACGCGCCTCAATAGCGCGCAGTAATTTAGCCTGCAACATTAATGGCATATCACCTATTTCATCGAGAAACAGCGTGCCCGTATTCGCCGCCTGAATCAACCCTGTTTTACCGTTGGCAGAAGCGCCAGTAAATGCGCCTTTAACATAACCGAACAGTTCGCTTTCCAGAAGCTGCTCCGGAATCGCGGCACAGTTGATAGCAATAAAGGGTTTATTCCGTCTTCCGCTCAACTTATGGATTGCTCGGGCGACGACTTCTTTACCCGTGCCGCTTTCACCAACCACCATAACGCTGGATGGGCTGGGTGCAATACGGCTAATGAGTCGTTTTAATTGCCGCATAACACGGCACTCGCCAACCAATTGTTCAATATGTGGTTCATCAGGTGCATTTGCTACAGAAAAACTGGTATGCGATTGGTGAAATGCCATTAAAAATAATTGTCGGCCCTGAATGTTATGCAATTGACCAATGATTAATTCACTTTTATCGTCCCACGAAACAATATGCTGCATATGTCCATGAGTAAAATTACTCTCAAATGTTAATGGTCTGAAACGGATAGGTTTCCCAATAATATTATTTTGTACAACACCAAGTGTTTTTAAGGCAGTCTGATTAACAAACTGAACCCGACTTTCATCATCAACAACTAATACGCCCTGATCCATATTATCGATCATGGTCGCGAATATTTTACTGATGTTATCTCCTGGCCCCTGATCCTCCAGAAGTTTCGAAACAAAAATGGTGGATATATGGCGAACATAATCAGAAAATTCGCGTAAATTATCACTGATATGCTCTTGTTGCTCGTGGGTAACGGCAATCAAACTTATCACCCCAACACAACGATCCTGTAAAATGACAGGCGTACCCAGAAATGCTTTTTCACGGCAATTTTCTTTACTATCGCAACCTTCGCAAAGGGGATCGAAGCGAGACTGTGTCACAACTTTTTCAGTTTTCGTTTCCAGGACGTGGCGGAGCAGGCGTGAGTTGCCGCTCAACTGGCGACCAAGAAACTTCCCATACGCGCCCGTTCCGGCGACGCGACACAAGTTTTCATCAACGATCTCAACCTCAAGCTGCAAAACGCTGGCAAGCATTCTGGCAAAACGCTGAATTGTCGGTTGAATTTGCATCAATACTGACTGCGTAGTAGCAAGCTCCATAGCTTTACCTTCCAGACTTACTTAAAAGTCGATCATTGAAGACGTTGATGGTTCACAGATCATGATGATATTAACTCAGGCGAAATTGGCTTTGATAAAAACATAAGATTTTTATCATTTTCTAATGAAATTATGGAAGAGATATCACATTTCTATATCAATATGAGAATTACGGCGGTGAGTTTATCAAACTGAAGAGAGATAGCCTGTCCCTTTATCTTATTTCTGATACTTAGCAGCAAATAAATAACGAGATAAAAAAAGCCAAACGTTTTCGTATTTTACAAACAACCGGAAGCTGGCATCAATTTGTGATCAACCCCACACATTATCCGTCAAATTAGTCTTTTGCAGCCCCGTGGATAATTCTGGCACACTTATTGTTAGTCCCAGGTATAGCTGTGAAAACACCAATCACTTTGGCAAGTCACAGTGAAATAAACCACTTTGCCTGTCATTCCACTACCGGGACTTTATGATGAAAACTGTTAATGAGCTGATTAAGGATATCAATTCGCTGACCTCTCACCTTCACGAGAAAGATTTTTTGTTAACGTGGGAACAGACGCCAGATGAACTGAAACAAGTACTGGACGTTGCCGCAGCATTAAAAGCACTGCGTGCTGAAAACATCTCAACCAAAGTCTTTAATAGTGGATTAGGTATTTCCGTATTCCGCGACAACTCCACCCGTACCCGCTTCTCTTATGCTTCCGCGCTTAACCTGCTCGGCCTTGCACAACAAGATCTCGACGAAGGCAAATCACAAATCGCTCACGGCGAAACCGTGCGTGAAACCGCCAATATGATCTCCTTCTGCGCCGACGCTATTGGTATTCGCGACGATATGTATCTGGGCGCAGGCAACGCCTATATGCGTGAAGTTGGCGCTGCACTTGATGACGGTTACAAGCAGGGTGTACTGCCACAGCGTCCGGCTTTAGTGAACCTGCAATGCGATATTGACCACCCGACTCAGTCAATGGCTGACCTCGCGTGGTTACGTGAACACTTTGGTTCACTGGAAAACCTGAAAGGTAAAAAATCGCCATGACCGGCCTACTCTCCAAGCTATGGCAAACCGCTCTCTGTACCACAAGGCATCATCGGTCTGATGACTCGCTTCGGTATGGATGTCACCCTGGCCCATCCGGAAGGCTACGACCTGATCCCGGATGTAGTAGAAGTCGCGAAAAACAATGCTAAAGCATCTGGCGGTAGCTTCCGTCAGGTCACCAGCATGGAAGAAGCATTCAAAGATGCAGACATCGTTTATCCGAAGTCATGGGCACCTTACAAAGTGATGGAACAGCGTACCGAATTGCTGCGCGCTAACGATCACGAAGGCTTAAAAGCACTGGAAAAACAGTGTCTGGCACAGAACGCGCAACACAAAGACTGGCATTGTACTGAAGAGATGATGGAACTGACCCGTGATGGCGAAGCCCTGTACATGCACTGCCTGCCAGCTGATATCAGCGGCGTATCCTGCAAAGAAGGGGAAGTGACTGAAGGCGTATTCGAAAAATACCGTATCGCTACCTACAAAGAAGCCAGCTGGAAGCCTTATATCATCGCCGCGATGATCCTGTCCCGTAAATACGCCAAACCAGGTGCACTGCTCGAGCAACTGCTGAAAGAAGCGCAAGAACGCGTGAAATAACCCCTCGGGCCGATCAGCTGGTCGGCCCTCTATTTCCAGAGGCCAAAAGGATAGGATATGTCCGTTTTCTCATTGAAGATTGATATCGCCGATAACAAATTTTTCAACGGCGAAACATCACCGCTCTTTTCGCAAAGCCAGGCCAAACTGGCGCGCCAGTTCCACCAGAAAATAGCTGGTTATCGCCCAACACCGCTTTGTGCGCTGGACGATCTCGCAAACCTTTTTGGTGTGAAGAAAATTCTCGTCAAAGACGAATCAAAACGATTCGGTCTGAACGCCTTCAAAATGCTTGGCGGTGCGTACGCCATCGCTCAATTATTGTGTGAAAAATATCATCTTGATATCGAAACGCTGTCATTTGAGCACCTGAAAAATGCCATCGGCGAAAAAATGACTTTCGCGACCACCACCGACGGCAACCACGGGCGCGGTGTGGCGTGGGCAGCACAGCAACTCGGACAGAATGCGGTGATTTACATGCCGAAAGGTTCTGCTCAGGAACGCGTTGACGCCATTCTGAACCTCGGTGCCGAGTGCATCGTCACGGATATGAACTATGACGATACCGTTCGCCTGACCATGCAACACGCGCAGCAGCACGGCTGGGAAGTGGTACAGGACACGGCATGGGAAGGTTACACCAAAATCCCAACCTGGATCATGCAAGGCTACGCAACCCTGGCAGATGAAGCCGTCGAGCAAATGCGTGAAATGGGCGTAACCCCGACGCACGTTCTGCTGCAAGCCGGTGTCGGAGCAATGGCCGGTGGTGTGCTGTTATCTGGTCGACGTCTACAGCCCGCAAAATCTGCACAGCATTATTGTTGAACCTGACAAAGCTGACTGTATTTATCGCCCGGCGTCAAAGGCGACATCGTCAACGTTGGCGGTGATATGGCCACCATCATGGCGGGCCTGGCCTGTGGCGAACCTAACCCGCTGGGCTGGGAAATCCTACGTAACTGCCCAATTCATCTCCTGCCAGGACAGCGTTGCCGCATTAGGTATGCGCGTGCTGGGTAATCCGTACGGCAACGACCCGCGCATCATCTCCGGTGAATCCGGCGCTGTCGGTTTGGGCGTTCTCGCGGCGGTTCATTATCACCCGCAACGTCAAAGCCTGATGGAAAAACTGGCGCTGAACAAAGATGCCGTGGTGCTGGTTATCAGCACTGAAGGCGACACCGACGTGAAGCACTACCGCGAAGTTGTCTGGGAAGGCAAACACGCTGTAGCACCTTAATCACCCTATTGGAACTACTCCCTGCAAAACGGGGAGTAAAAAATCTGGAGAAAAATAATGGCTAAGAATATTCCATTCAAACTGATTCTTGAAAAAGCAAAAGATTACCAGGCGGACATGACTCGCTTCCTGCGCGACATGGTTGCTATTCCCAGTGAAAGCTGCGACGAAAAACGCGTAGTACATCGTATTAAAGAAGAGATGGAAAAAGTCGGCTTCGATAAAGTTGAAATCGACCCGATGGGCAACGTTCTCGGTTATATCGGCCACGGCCCGCGTCTGGTGGCAATGGACGCTCATATCGATACCGTCGGCATTGGCAACATCAAAAACTGGGACTTCGATCCGTACGAAGGCATGGAAACTGATGAGCTAATCGGTGGTCGCGGTACTTCCGACCAGGAAGGCGGCATGGCATCTATGGTTTATGCCGGTAAAATCATTAAAGACCTCGGTCTGGAAGATGAATATACCCTGCTGGTTACCGGTACTGTGCAGGAAGAAGACTGCGACGGTCTGTGCTGGCAGTACATTATTGAACAATCCGGCATTCGCCCGGAATTTGTGGTCAGTACCGAACCAACCGACTGCCAGATATACCGTGGTCAGCGCGGTCGTATGGAAATTCGTATTGATGTTCAGGGTGTTAGCTGCCACGGTTCTGCGCCAGAACGCGGTGACAACGCCATTTTCAAAATGGGTCCGATTCTTGGCGAATTACAAGAACTCTCCCAACGTCTGGGTTATGACGAATTCCTCGGCAAAGGCACCCTCACCGTTTCTGAAATCTTCTTCACATCCCCAAGCCGTTGCGCTGTAGCAGATAGCTGCGCCGTCTCTATTGACCGCCGTCTGACCTGGGGCGAAACCTGGGAAGGCGCGCTGGACGAAATCCGCGCCCTGCCTGCAGTACAGAAAGCTAACGCGGTTGTTTCTATGTACAACTACGACCGTCCGTCCTGGACTGGCCTGGTTTACCCAACCGAATGCTACTTCCCGACCTGGAAAGTGGAAGAAGATCACTTCACCGTTAAAGCACTGGTGAATGCCTACGAAGGGCTGTTTGGCAAAGCGCCGGTTGTTGATAAGTGGACCTTCTCAACTAACGGCGTATCTATCATGGGCCGTCACGGCATTCCGGTGATCGGCTTTGGCCCGGGTAAAGAACCTGAAGCGCATGCACCTAACGAAAAAACCTGGAAATCTCACCTGGTGACCTGTGCCGCGATGTACGCTGCAATCCCGTTAAGCTGGCTGGCAACAGAGTAATTACTCTTCACTTATTCCCCTCCGGTTCGCCGGAGGGTTTTTGGAGTTTGCTATGCGCGTATTGATCAAAAACGGCACTGTCGTTAACGCAAATGGACAAGCCAAACAGGATTTGCTGATTGAAAGCGGGATTGTTCGCCAGTTGGGCAACAATATTTCGCCGCAGCTCCCGTATGAAGAAATTGATGCCACTGGCTGTTACGTTTTCCCTGGCGGCGTGGATGTCCATACGCATTTCAATATTGATGTCGGCATCGCGCGCAGTTGTGATGATTTTTTTACCGGTACCCGCGCAGCTGCGTGTGGCGGTACAACAACCATTATTGACCATATGGGATTTGGCCCAAACGGCTGTCGGTTACGCCATCAACTGGAGGTTTATCGTGGTTATGCCGCCCATAAAGCGGTCATCGATTACAGCTTTCACGGTGTGATCCAGCACATTAATCACGCAATCCTCGACGAAATCCCGATGATGGTCGAGGAAGGACTGAGCAGTTTTAAACTCTATTTAACCTATCAATACAAACTCAACGATGACGAGGTTTTGCAGGCATTACGCCGTCTGCATGAATCCGGCGCGCTGACCACCGTGCACCCGGAAAATGATGCGGCTATCGCCAGCAAGCGGGCGGAATTTATCGCCGCAGGGTTAACCGCGCCGCGCTATCATGCCTTGAGTCGCCCTCTGGAATGCGAAGCGGAAGCCATCGCCCGCATGATTAACCTGGCACAAATTGCCGGTAACGCCCCGCTCTATATCGTGCACCTGTCTAACGGCTTAGGTCTGGATTATCTGCGTCTTGCCCGTGCGAATCACCAGCCAGTCTGGGTTGAAACCTGCCCACAATATCTCCTGTTGGACGAACGCAGTTACGATACAGAAGACGGCATGAAGTTCATTCTTAGCCCACCGCTGCGTAACGTACGCGAGCAGGACAAACTGTGGTGTGGCATCAGCGATGGTGCGATTGACGTGGTGGCGACCGATCACTGCACCTTCTCGATGGCTCAACGCCTGCAAATTTCTAAAGGCGATTTCAGTCGCTGCCCAAATGGCTTACCCGGTGTGGAAAACCGCATGCAGTTACTGTTTTCCAGTGGCGTGATGACGGGACGTATAACACCGGAACGCTTTGTTGAATTAACCAGCGCAATGCCCGCCAGGCTGTTTGGCCTGTGGCCGCAAAAAGGATTATTAGCGCCCGGTTCCGATGGCGACGTGGTGATTATCGACCCACGTCAGAGCCAACAAATTCAGCATCGCCATCTCCACGACAACGCCGACTACTCGCCATGGGAGGGTTTTACCTGTCAGGGCGCGATTGTCAGAACCTTATCCCGTGGTGAAACGATTTTCTGTGACGGCACCTTTACAGGCAAAGCCGGGCGAGGTCGTTTCCTGCGACGCAAACCGTTTGTCCCTCCCGTGCTCTAACCACTGTCAGGGATCTATACACAATCAAGAATGATGAGTGAGGAAAAATGAGTAAGAAAATTGTTCTCGCCCTGGGCGGGAATGCGCTGGGCGATGACCTGGCCGGACAAATGAAAGCGGTAAAAATTACTTCTCAGGCAATTGTTGATTTAATTGCCCAAGGACATGAAGTTATCGTCACTCATGGTAACGGGCCGCAGGTGGGCATGATTAACCAGGCCTTTGAAGCTGCTGCAAAAACTGAAGCGCACTCGCCAATGCTGCCGATGTCTGTCTGCGTTGCCTTAAGCCAGGGTTATATTGGTTACGATCTACAAAACGCCTTAAGAGAAGAACTGCTTTCTCGGGGCATTAATAAACCGGTAGCAACGCTGGTTACTCAGGTCGAAGTCGACGCTAACGATCCGGCATTCCTCAACCCGACCAAGCCGATCGGTTCGTTCTTTACCGAGCAAGAAGCAGAGCAACTGACAAAACAGGGTTACACTCTGAAAGAAGATGCTGGTCGCGGCTATCGCCGTGTTGTTGCCTCGCCAAAACCGGTTGATATTATTGAAAAAGAAACGGTTAAAGCTCTGGTAGATGCAGGCCAGGTGGTGATCACCGTTGGCGGTGGTGGTATTCCTGTTATTCGTGAAGGTAACCATCTGCGTGGTGCCAGCGCGGTTATCGATAAAGACTGGGCCAGCGCCCGTTTAGCAGAAATGATTGATGCCGATATGCTGATCATTCTGACTGCGGTAGAAAAAGTGGCCATTAACTTCGGTAAAGAGAATGAACAGTGGCTCGATCGCCTGTCATTAAGTGATGCTGAACGCTTTATCGAAGAAGGTCATTTTGCGAAAGGTTCTATGCTGCCTAAAGTGGAAGCTGCCGCCTCGTTTGCTCGCTCTCGCGCAGGTCGTGAAGCACTGATTACCGTATTGAGCAAAGCGAAAGAGGGGATTGAAGGCAAAACCGGAACGGTGATTTGTCAGTAATTTTAAGGCCGGGTGGGTAATACCATCCGGCCATTTTCATTTAAGCCACTTCCAGCACTTCTTTTGTCGCTTTCACGCCCTGATGCATCAACATCATTAACGCCTCAAGTACGCCGCCGCCAATCGCCCGGGCTTTATCAGAAACGCTGGTGAAATCAGCCGTTTCACCACGAGGATCGATATCACCAATTTTAAAACCACCGACCACTGCCAGGCCGTCGTTCAACAAGCCACGCACCATCCCCGTCAACGGTGCTTTAATTTCATGCTCACCAATCCAGGCAATCACATCGCCCTCTTTCACCAGATCGCCTAATTTCACGTTGGATCGCATAATGCCTGCAGCAGGAGCACGGATCACCCGTCGGGTGGTATGCCCCATAATATTGCCAGGAACACCGGTATTCTCCTGCGCACAACCAGAGTAAATCACCTGACCGAGCCAGTGCCCGCGATTTGTTTCAATTACCGCATGACAATCCTTCCCTGCAGTAAAGCCCGGCCCAAGCGCGATTGTTACTGGTGCCATATCTGCCCGCGTTCCCAAATTCTGTTTCGCCAGAATAGCGTCCACCACGCAAAGCGGTTTCAGTTCATCAAGCAATGAACAGGCGGGATCTGCCATCACAGGGATGAATCCGCGTTCGGTAAGTTTCATCGCTTCCGCAGAGCTGGTTGCCAGGCGAGCAGTAACGCCTTCGACCGTCATTTCGCCATCGAACACGGCCTGGGCAAACGCCACGGTACAACGAATCACTGTCGGTTTTTCCACTTCCAGCATGATCACTTTAAAACCCGCATGATACAGACGTAGCGCCACACCACTGGCGATATCTCCCGCACCGCGAATCACCACCAGCTGGTGTCCGGAAGGATGAGAAGGTTTCATCATCAGCCCACCCGGCGCGTTATTTTTCACCTGTAATATTTCTGCCAGCACGCTGATGGCGATCTCCTGCGGCGTTTCCGCACCTATGTTGTAACCAACGGGCGCATGTAAACGGGCAATATGTTCTTCAGCCACGCCTTTCTCACGCAATTGACGCAGGAAAAGCTGAACCTTGCGGCGACTTGCCAGCAACCCCAACCATGCAATGGGCTGTTCAATGAGTTTGTCGAGGGCTTCACGATCCTGATTATTCGTGGCAATCAGGACAAAATTATCAGGGCGAATATCCAGTGCTTCCACTGCTGCACCAAACGACTCAGCATGGAGAAGCGTGGTTGATGGAGGGAATAGTTCAGGATTGAGGCTTTCGCGATAAATATCGGCAACGGCAATATCAAATCCTAATAGCGCCGCACTCTGGGCTATCGCCCGGTTGACATGCCCCGCGCCAATCAACACCAGACGTGGACGCATACCATGGACGCTGATAAATACTGACATTGCACCTCCACAATCTGACCCGACAGCATCCGCACCGTTACGAGCCATACGTCCATGGAATAATCGCGGCTTACGTTCCTGCAATGCCTGAAGTGACTCTTCAATCACCTTCCGCTCAACCATTCCGCCACCAATTGTACCGACGATAGAACCATCGGCGCGCACTAACATTTGTGCAGAATGGCGGGGAGTCGAGCCTCGGCTATCAACAATTTGCGCCATCGCAAACGGACAATTTTGCTCTTCGAGTTTTGCAGCCTCTGTGAAAATATTCATACCAACCTCAATGGATATCCTTTCAGTAACCCGGAATACCCGGGCCGCTAATTCACAAATCTGCGCGCGATTGCAGGATGTTCTTGTATATCGCCCAGCCAGATTGCCTCTACGTCGTGTTGTTGCAGCGGTTGAAGGAGCTCGCTTTGTGCAATCGCATTCTCACATTGAGAAAAACGGTTAATGAACCAGACTCGCCGACAACCTTGCGGTACGTTTTTAAACGCCCCCTGAGGGTGGCGAACCAGCGCAACGAGATCGCTCAGTTGCAAGGTTGCATCAGGTGTTAACCCGGTAATATCAGCAAACTGCGACCAGCGATGGACATTTTCTGTGCTCACTTTCGCGCCCAAAGTATGTCCTCCCATCACAGCAATCACGCAGCAACTGCTTTTGGGTATGCAAGGTTCGTGCTCATCAGGCGCTTTTAACGGCATTCCACGCGAGCCATCTGCTTCAATGAGAATTACGTCACACTCTGGTCGTTGCACCAGTGCATCAATCGCTTCTGGCGTAAATCCCTGCACTTTTCCCTGGTTCGCTTTCCAGCTGTGAAAACAAAATGAAATGGGGGATGTAAGAGACGCATGAGGAAGCATGGCGGGATCACGACAGAAAACCACGGGCCAGTGAGACGTTGGCATAAACATATGTGTCGTCGTCGTGATTAACACACGCCTGCCGCTAGCCTGGAGCAGTTCTGCCAGCCAAAAAAGCAAGCTGGTTTTCCCCCCAGCACCAACAACAGAAATCACAGTGGGACGTTTCTGCGCACCTAAATCAATGACTAATGCCGATGGGTCAACTATACTTTTCACGAGTCTTTATGACCTCTCTGGGATAAATTATCCCCAACTTAATCCATCAGGAAGTAACGCAATTATCAGGCGTTATTAGCCCCTATAAATAATGGAACCACTATGTCAGCCATCGACTGTATAATTACCGCTGCCGGATTATCATCAAGAATGGGGCAATGGAAAATGATGTTACCCTGGCAACAGGGGACAATTCTTGATACAAGTATCAAAAATGCGTTGCAGTTTTGTAGCCGAATTATTTTAGTCACCGGCTATCGTGGTAATGAACTGCACGAACGTTATGCGAACCAGAGCAATATCACTATTATCCACAACCCAGATTATGCGCAGGGTTTACTAACATCAGTAAAGGCCGCAGTACCCGCAGTGCAAACAGAACATTGTTTTCTCACCCACGGTGACATGCCAACCCTCACCATCGATATTTTTAGAAAAATCTGGTCGTTACGAAATGATGGCGCAATACTGCCACTCCATAATGGCATCCCCGGCCATCCGATTTTAGTGTCAAAACCATGCTTGATGCAGGCAATCCAACGACCCAATGTCACCAATATGCGTCAGGCACTCCTTATGGGAGCTCATTATTCCGTCGAGATAGAAAATGCAGAAATAATTTTAGATATTGATACTCCGGACGACTTTATTACAGCGCAAAAAAGGTATACTAAAATTTAGAAAATGTAGTTAAACGATTGCGTTCAAATATTTAATCTCTCCAGCACTCTTTATCATAATGATAAGGAATCACTGATTTTGAGAAAAGAGAAAAAGTGATAAATGGGCTGACAATAATAATTTTCAGGAGTGATTTTAATTCTCATTTGGCACCTGTGAGTTCATTCACAAAAAGCCTTTAAGTTTCGAGCCGCCTCACATTTTTTTATATTTCCCGCCAAACCTGGCAAGAGTGGTGCGATTGTTGCTCTATCCCCCTAAACCACCGGATTTCTCAACACCGGTCACTCAATGATATCTGTATAAGCTAAGGAGAGGGTTATGGGGGATATTATGCGTCCCATTCCGTTTGAGGAACTTTTGACGCGCATATTTGATGAATACCAACAACAACGCTCAATCTTTGGTATTCCCGAGCAACAGTTTTACTCACCTGTAAAAGGTAAAACTGTTAGCGTCTTCGGTGAAACCTGTGCCACTCCCGTCGGCCCTGCCGCTGGCCCGCACACGCAGCTCGCGCAAAATATTGTCACTTCCTGGCTGACTGGCGGACGCTTCATCGAACTAAAAACCGTCCAAATTCTTGACCGCCTGGAGCTGGAAAAGCCCTGTATCGATGCCGAAGACGAGTGCTTTAACACCGAATGGTCTACCGAATTTACCCTGCTTAAAGCCTGGGATGAATACCTCAAAGCCTGGTTTGCCCTGCACCTTCTCGAAGCGATGTTCCAGCCTTCTGATTCCGGTAAATCGTTCATCTTTAATATGAGCGTCGGTTACAACCTCGAAGGTATTAAGCAACCGCCAATGCAACAGTTCATCGACAATATGATGGACGCATCTGACCATCCGAAATTCGCGCAATATCGCGATACGCTGAATAAATTACTCCAGGATGACGCATTTTTAGCCCGCCACGGATTGCAGGAAAAACGCGAAAGCTTGCAAGCCTTACCCGCTCGCATCCCCACCAGTATGGTGCAGGGCGTCACCCTCTCCACCATGCACGGCTGTCCTCCGCATGAAATCGAAGCCATTTGCCGCTACATGCTGGAAGAAAAAGGGCTCAACACCTTTGTGAAACTCAACCCGACCTTACTGGGGTACGCGCGTGTTCGTGAGATCCTCGATGTCTGCGGTTTCGGTTACATAGGCTTAAAAGAAGAGTCATTTGATCACGACCTCAAGCTGACGCAAGCACTGGAAATGCTGGAACGCCTGATGGCACTGGCAAAAGAAAAATCACTCGGCTTTGGCGTAAAACTGACTAACACTCTCGGCACCATCAACAATAAAGGCGCACTGCCTGGTGAAGAGATGTATATGTCAGGCCGTGCGCTGTTCCCGCTCTCCATCAATGTTGCAGCAGTTCTCTCTCGCGCCTTTGACGGCAAACTGCCCATTTCTTATTCCGGTGGTGCCAGTCAGCTGACTATCCGCGATATTTTTGATACTGGTATTCGCCCTATTACTATGGCAACCGACCTGCTGAAACCTGGCGGCTATCTGCGCTTAAGTGCCTGCATGCGCGAGCTGGAAGGCTCCGACGCCTGGGGGCTTGACCATGTTGACGTCGAACGACTGAACAGACTGGCAGCAGATGCGTTAACCATGGAATACACCCAGAAACACTGGAAGCCAGAAGAGCGTATTGAAGTGGCAGAAGACCTGCCGCTGACCGACTGCTACGTTGCCCCCTGTGTTACTGCCTGCGCTATCAAGCAAGATATTCCGGAATACATCCGTCTGCTTGGCGAACACCGCTATGCCGACGCGCTGGAACTCATCTACCAACGCAACGCTCTGCCCGCCATTACCGGTCATATTTGCGATCACCAGTGCCAATACAACTGTACCCGCCTGGATTACGACAGTGCGCTGAATATCCGCGAACTGAAAAAAGTCGCGCTGGAAAAAGGTTGGGATGAATATAAGCAACGCTGGCACAAACCAGCCGGTTCTGGTTCACGCCATCCGGTTGCCGTGATTGGTGCAGGTCCGGCGGGTCTGGCTGCAGGTTACTTCCTTGCCAGAGCGGGCCATCCGGTTACGCTGTTTGAACGCGAAGCCAATGCGGGCGGCGTGGTGAAAAATATCATCCCTCAGTTCCGTATTCCTGCAGAGTTAATTCAGCACGATATCGATTTTGTTGCCGCTCACGGCGTGAAATTTGAGTATGGCTGCTCACCCGATTTGACCGTTGAACAGTTAAAAAATCAGGGCTTCCACTATGTTCTGATTGCCACCGGCACTGATAAAAATAGCGGTGTGAAACTGGCGGGCGACAACCAAAATGTCTGGAAATCACTCCCCTTCCTGCGTGAATACAACAAGGGTACAGCGCTCAAGCTGGGCAAACATGTGGTCGTTGTCGGGGCGGGTAACACCGCAATGGACTGCGCTCGTGCGGCGTTACGCGTTCCAGGCGTAAAAAAAGCAACGATCGTTTACCGTCGTTCACTGCAAGAGATGCCCGCATGGCGCGAAGAGTATGAAGAAGCGTTGCACGACGGCGTGGAGTTCCGTTTCCTGAATAATCCGGAACGTTTCGATGCTGATGGCACCTTAACCTTGCGCGTTATGTCGCTTGGCGAACCGGATGAGAAAGGTCGTCGTCGTCCGGTTGAAACCAACGAAACAGTAACACTGCATGTAGACAGCCTGATCACCGCCATTGGTGAACAGCAGGATACTGAAGCCCTGAATGCGATGGGCGTGCCGCTGGACAAAAACGGCTGGCCAGACGTCGACCATAATGGCGAAACTCGTCTGACTGACGTCTTTATGATCGGCGACGTACAGCGCGGACCATCCTCCATTGTCGCTGCTGTCGGAACCGCGCGTCGGGCGACCGATGCCATCCTTAGTCGGGAAAATATCCGTTCCCACCAGAACGATAAATACTGGAACAACGTCAATCCGGCGGAAATCTATCAACGTAAAGGCGATATCTCTATCACGCTGGTGAACAGTGACGATCGTGATGCGTTTGTCGCGCAGGAAGCTGCTCGCTGCCTTGAATGTAACTACGTTTGCAGCAAGTGCGTGGATGTCTGCCCGAACCGCGCCAACGTCTCCATTGCGGTCCCAGGCTTCCAGAACCGTTTCCAGACGCTGCACCTCGACGCTTACTGTAACGAATGCGGCAACTGCGCTCAGTTCTGTCCGTGGAACGGTAAACCATACAAAGACAAAATCACCGTCTTCAGCCTGTCGCAAGACTTTGATAACAGCAGCAACCCAGGCTTCCTTGTGGAAGATTGCCGGGTACGAGTACGTCTGAATAACCAAAGCTGGGTGTTAAACATCGACAGCGAAGGTCAGTTCAACAACGTACCACCGGAGCTGAACGATATGTGCCGCATCATCAGCCATGTCCACCAGCATCATCATTATCTGCTGGGCCGCGTGGAGGTGTAATCATGTTGATTCTGAAGAATGTCACCGCAGTGCAGTTACACCCGGCGAAAGTGCAGGAAGGCGTTGATATCGCTATCGAAAATGATGTGATTGTCGCTATCGGCGATGCCCTGACGCAACGCTACCCCGATGCCAGCTACAAAGAGATGCATGGTCGGATTGTGATGCCGGGAATTGTCTGCTCGCACAACCATTTTTACTCGGGGCTTTCCCGCGGAATTATGGCAAACATCGCCCCCTGCCCGGATTTCATCTCAACGCTGAAAAATCTCTGGTGGCGGCTCGATCGCGCCCTTGATGAAGAGTCGCTCTATTACAGCGGGCTGATTTGTTCCCTGGAAGCGATTAAGAGAGGATGTACATCGGTTATCGATCACCATGCCTCTCCAGCGTATATCGGCGGGTCGCTCTCCACATTGCGCGACGCATTTTTAAAAGTTGGCCTGCGCGCAATGACCTGTTTTGAAACTACTGACCGTAACAACGGCATCAAAGAGTTGCAGGAAGGTGTAGAAGAAAACATCCGCTTTGCCCGTCAGATTGATGAGGCGAAGAAAGCAGCAACCGAGCCGTATCTGGTGGAAGCACATATCGGTGCTCACGCGCCGTTTACCGTGCCAGATGCCGGTCTGGAGATGCTGCGTGAAGCCGTGAAAGCCACAGGTCGTGGTTTGCATATTCACGCTGCGGAAGACCTTTACGACGTTTCCTACAGTCACCACTGGTACGGCAAAGACCTGCTGGCACGACTAGCGCAATTCGATCTCATCGATAGCAAAACGCTGGTCGCTCATGGGCTGTACTTGTCGAAAGATGACATCGCCCTACTCAATCAGCGCGATGCGTTCCTGGTGCATAACGCCCGTTCAAACATGAACAACCATGTCGGCTACAACCATCACCTTAGCGACATCCGCAATCTGGCGTTGGGAACGGACGGCATTGGTTCGGACATGTTTGAAGAGATGAAATTTGCCTTCTTTAAACATCGCGATGCGGGTGGTCCGCTGTGGCCTGACAGTTTTGCCAAAGCCCTGACTAACGGTAACGAACTGATGAGCCGCAACTTTGGCGCGAAATTTGGACTTCTGGAAGCCGGTTACAAAGCTGATTTAACCATTTGCGATTACAACTCACCGACGCCGCTGCTGGCAGACAATATCGCCGGGCATATCGCTTTCGGTATGGGCTCAGGCAGCGTTCACAGCGTGATGGTCAATGGTGTGATGGTCTATGAAGACCGTCAGTTTAACTTCGATTGCGATTCCATTTATGCACAAGCCAGAAAAGCCGCTGCCAGTATGTGGCGTCGGATGGATGCGCTGGCATAAATGACAGATGCCCTCTTCCCGCAGGGAAGAGGGTTAAATAAGGAAAGAAGATGATTGAACAATTTTTCAGGCCCGACTCTGTCGAACAGGCGCTGGAACTGAAGCGCCGCTACCAGGATGAAGCCGTCTGGTTCGCCGGGGGCAGCAAACTCAATGCTACACCAACCCGTACCGATAAAAAGATTGCCATTTCCTTACAGGATCTGGAACTGGACTGGGTTGACTGGGATAACGGTGCACTGCGGATTGGCGCAATGTCTCGCTTGCAGCCACTGCGTGATGCGCGATTTATTCCTGCAGCGCTGCGTGAAGCCCTCGGTTTTGTTTACTCACGCCATGTTCGTAATCAGTCGACCATTGGTGGTGAAATCGCCGCCCGCCAGGAAGAGTCGGTGCTGCTTCCCGTCCTGTTGGCACTGGATGCTGAACTGGTTTTTGGCAACGGCGAAACGCTGTCAATCGAGGACTACCTGGCCTGCCCATGCGATCGCCTGCTAACCGAAATTATCATTAAAGATCCGTATCGCACCTGTGCGACCCGCAAAATTAGCCGTTCTCAGGCAGGTTTAACCGTCGTGACGGCAGCCGTTGCAATGACAGACCACGACGGTATGCGAATTGCGCTGGATGGCGTCGCCAGTAAAGCACTGCGTCTGCATGATGTCGAAAAACAAAATCTGGAAGGCAATGCACTTGAACAGGCTGTCGCCAACGCCATTTTCCCGCAGGAAGATTTGCGGGGCAGCGTGGCCTATAAACGCTATATCACGGGAGTTCTGGTAGCCGACCTGTATGCCGACTGCCAACAGGCTGGGGAGGAAGCCGTATGATCATCCACTTTACTTTAAATGGCGCGCCTCAGGAGCTAACCGTTAATCCAGGCGAAAACGTGCAAAAGCTGTTGTTTAACATGGGAATGCACTCTGTACGCAACAGTGATGATGGCTTCGGGTTTGCCGGTTCTGACGCAATAATCTTTAACGGTAATATCGTTAACGCGTCCTTGCTTATTGCCGCACAGTTAGAGAAGGCAGATATTCGTACCGCAGAATCTTTGGGCAAATGGAACGAGTTAAGTCTGGTTCAACAGGCAATGGTTGATGTTGGCGTGGTGCAGTCTGGTTATAACGATCCAGCTGCAGCTCTGATTATCACCGATCTTCTCGATCGCATCGCCGCACCTACCCGCGAAGAGATCGACGACGCGCTTTCTGGTTTGTTCAGCCGCGATGCAGGCTGGCAACAATACTATCAGGTCATTGAACTGGCGGTTGCACGTAAAAATAATCCGCAGGCCACCATTGATATCGCTCCGACTTTCCGTGACGACCTTGAAGTCATTGGCAAGCATTATCCTAAAACTGATGCCGCGAAAATGGTGCAGGCAAAACCCTGCTATGTTGAAGACCGCGTAACGGCTGACGCCTGCGTCATTAAAATGTTACGTAGCCCACACGCTCACGCACTGATTACTCATCTGGATGTCAGCAAAGCTGAAGCCTTACCGGGCGTCGTTCACGTTATTACTCACCTGAATTGCCCGGATATCTACTATACCCCGGGTGGTCAGAGCGCACCGGAACCGTCACCGCTTGACCGCCGTATGTTCGGCAAGAAAATGCGTCACGTCGGCGATCGTGTTGCTGCGGTCGTCGCAGAAAGTGAAGAAATTGCGCTCGAAGCATTGAAGCTCATCGACGTTGAATATGAAGTGCTTAAGCCGGTAATGTCGATCGACGAAGCAATGGCGGAAGATGCGCCTGTCGTGCACGATGAACCGGTGGTGTATGTTGCTGGTGCGCCAGATACTCTGGAAGACGATAACAGCCATGCAGCCCAGCGCGGCGAGCATATGATCATCAACTTCCCGATCGGTTCTCGCCCTCGCAAAAATATCGCCGCCAGTATTCATGGTCATATTGGCGATATGGACAAAGGCTTTGCCGATGCCGATGTGATCATTGAGCGAACCTATAACTCAACGCAGGCACAGCAGTGCCCGACTGAAACACATATCTGCTTTACCCGGATGGACGGCGATCGTCTGGTTATCCACGCCTCCACCCAGGTACCATGGCACTTACGCCGCCAGGTCGCGCGCCTCGTAGGCATGAAACAGCATAAAGTTCATGTCATTAAAGAGCGAGTTGGCGGCGGTTTTGGCTCCAAACAGGACATCCTGCTGGAAGAAGTGTGCGCATGGGCAACCTGCGTGACCGGGCGTCCGGTACTGTTCCGCTACACCCGTGAAGAAGAGTTTATTGCTAACACCTCTCGTCACGTCGCGAAAGTCACCGTCAAACTGGGAGCGAAAAAAGATGGTCGCCTGACGGCAGTGAAGATGGATTTCCGCGCCAACACTGGCCCTTACGGCAACCACTCACTCACCGTACCGTGTAACGGACCGGCGCTGTCGCTGCCGTTATATCCGTGCGATAACGTCGATTTCCAGGTCACCACCTACTACAGCAACATTTGCCCAAATGGTGCTTATCAGGGTTATGGCGCACCGAAAGGTAACTTCGCTATCACCATGGCATTAGCGGAACTGGCTGAACAGTTACAGATCGACCAACTGGAAATTATCGAACGTAACCGGGTACACGAAGGGCAAGAGCTGAAAATTCTCGGTGCAATCGGTGAAGGTAAAGCGCCGACCTCCGTTCCTTCCGCCGCCAGCTGCGCACTGGAAGAGATCCTGCGTCAGGGTCGCGAGATGATCCAATGGTCTTCACCGAAACCGCAAAATGGTGACTGGCACATCGGTCGCGGCGTCGCCATTATCATGCAGAAATCGGGTATCCCGGATATCGATCAGGCTAACTGCATGATCAAACTGGAATCGGACGGCACCTTTATCGTTCATTCTGGCGGTGCGGATATTGGTACTGGTCTGGATACTGTAGTGACGAAACTGGCAGCAGAAGTGCTGCACTGCCCACCGCAGGACGTGCATGTTATCTCCGGTGATACCGATCATGCGTTGTTTGATAAAGGCGCATATGCCTCGTCCGGTACTTGCTTCTCGGGTAACGCGGCGCGTTTGGCAGCGGAAAATCTGCGGGAGAAAATTCTGTTCCACGGCGCGCAAATGTTGGGTGAGCCAGTGGCAGATGTTCAACTAGCAACGCCGGGCGTCGTGCGCGGCAAGAAAGGCGAAGTTAGTTTCGGGGATATTGCCCATAAAGGCGAAACCGGCACCGGCTTTGGTTCACTGGTGGGAACTGGCAGTTATATCACGCCTGATTTCGCTTTCCCGTATGGCGCAAACTTCGCTGAAGTTGCCGTCAACACGCGTACGGGTGAAATCCGCCTGGATAAATTCTACGCCTTGCTGGACTGCGGTACACCGGTCAATCCAGAGTTAGCGTTGGGACAAATCTACGGTGCCACCCTGCGTGCTATCGGCCACAGTATGAGCGAAGAGATCATTTATAACGCCGAAGGTCACCCGTTAACGCGTGATTTACGCAGTTACGGCGCACCGAAAATTGGTGACATTCCGCGTGATTTCCGCGCTGTGCTGGTGCCGAGCGACGATAAAGTCGGCCCGTTCGGGGCGAAATCGATCTCGGAAATCGGTGTAAATGGCGCAGCTCCGGCGATTGCTACCGCAATTCACGATGCATGCGGCATCTGGTTACGCGAATGGCATTTCACACCGGAGAAAATACTCACTGCGCTGGAAAAAATATAAATAATAAATGGCCGCTTCGGCGGCCTGTTTCTCTGTTTGAACGATGACTAAATAGTGACTGCGAAAATGAGATAAGCCGTTCTCAAGGCGTCCTGCGCCCCAAATTCGTGGGAATTTATTTTACTAATTCAGATGATCAAATTTACTTTAAAAGGAGTGAAGGGATGTCTGATATAAACAATGCAGGTTCTGACCTTATATTTGAACTGGAGGATCGCCCTCCCTTTCATCAGGCTCTCGTTGGTGCCATTACCCATCTGTTGGCAATTTTCGTTCCGATGGTAACCCCCGCGTTAATCGTGGGGGCGGCCTTACAGCTTTCCGCTGAAACAACTGCCTATCTTGTTTCTATGGCGATGATCGCCTCTGGTATTGGTACCTGGTTACAAGTAAACCGCTACGGCATCGTCGGTTCTGGCCTACTCTCAATTCAGTCAGTCAATTTTTCATTTGTTACGGTCATGATTGCGCTGGGCAGCAGCATGAAAAGCGACGGTTTTCACGAAGAGTTAATCATGTCGTCGCTTCTCGGCGTCTCCTTCGTTGGCGCATTTCTGGTTGTCGGATCTTCATTTATCTTGCCCTATTTACGTCGGGTTATTACGCCTACCGTCAGCGGTATTGTGGTACTGATGATCGGCTTAAGCCTGATTAAAGTCGGCATTATCGATTTTGGTGGAGGATTTGCAGCCAAAAGCAGCGGTACATTCGGCAATTACGAACATCTCGGCGTTGGTTTATTGGTTTTAATTGTGGTGATCGGCTTTAACTGCTGTCGCAGTCCGTTGCTACGCATGGGAGGGATCGCCATTGGGCTATGTGTCGGCTATATCGCATCGTTATGCACGGCATGGTGGATTTCAGCAGTATGCGCAATTTGCCGTTAATCACCATCCCGCATCCGTTCAAATACGGCTTTAGTTTTAGCTTCCATCAGTTCCTGGTGGTTGGCACGATTTATCTGCTTAGCGTGCTGGAAGCTGTCGGCGATATCACCGCCACGGCAATGGTTTCCCGCCGACCCATTCAGGGAGAAGAGTATCAGTCCCGACTGAAAGGCGGCGTGCTGGCAGACGGTCTGGTTTCTGTTATCGCCTCCGCTGTCGGGTCATTACCCTTAACCACGTTTGCGCAAAATAATGGGGTTATTCAGATGACTGGCGTCGCTTCACGTTATGTCGGGCGAACCATCGCGGTAATGCTGGTTATCCTCGGTTTGTTTCCGATGATTGGCGGCTTCTTCACGACCATTCCCTCGGCAGTTCTGGGAGGCGCAATGACGTTGATGTTTTCCATGATTGCCATCGCTGGGATTCGCATAATCATCACCAACGGTTTAAAGCGCCGAGAAACACTTATTGTCGCCACTTCTTTAGGTTTAGGACTTGGCGTCTCCTACGATCCCGAAATTTTTAAAATATTGCCAGCCTCTATTTATGTACTAGTTGAAAACCCTATTTGTGCTGGCGGGTTAACTGCGATTTTATTAAATATTATCCTCCCTGGTGGCTACCGACAGGAAAACGTTCTGCCTGGTATTACCTCAGCGGAAGAGATGGATTAACAGTAAAGGAGTCAATGATGTCAGGAGAACACACGTTGAAAGCGGTACGAGGCAGTTTTATTGATGTCACCCGTACGGTCGATAACCCGGAAGAGATTGCCTCTGCGCTGCGGTTTATTGAGGATGGTTTATTACTCATTAAACAGGGAAAAGTGGAATGGTTTGGCGAATGGGAAGACGGAAAGCATCAAATTCCTGACACTATTCGCGTGCGCGACTATCGCGGCAAACTGATAGTACCGGGCTTTGTCGATACACATATCCATTATCCGCAAAGTGAAATGGTGGGGGCCTATGGTGAACAATTGCTGGAGTGGTTGAATAAACACACCTTCCCTACTGAACGTCGTTATGAGGATTTAGAGTACGCCCGCGAAATGTCGGCATTCTTCATCAAGCAGCTTTTACGTAACGGAACCACCACGGCGCTGGTGTTTGGCACTGTTCATCCGCAATCTGTTGATGCGCTGTTTGAAGCCGCCAGTCATATCAATATGCGTATGATTGCCGGTAAGGTGATGATGGACCGCAACGCACCGGATTATCTGCTCGACACTGCCGAAAGCAGCTATCACCAAAGCAAAGAACTGATTGAACGCTGGCACAAAAATGGTCGTCTGCTATATGCGATTACGCCACGCTTCGCCCCGACCTCATCTCCTGAACAGATGGCGATGGCGCAACGCCTGAAAGAAGAATATCCGGATACGTGGGTACATACCCATCTCTGTGAAAACAAAGATGAAATTGCCTGGGTGAAATCGCTTTATCCTGACCATGATGGTTATCTGGATGTTTACCATCAGTACGGCCTGACCGGTAAAAACTGTGTCTTTGCTCACTGCGTCCATCTCGAAGAAAAAGAGTGGGATCGTCTCAGCGAAACCAAATCCAGCATTGCTTTCTGTCCGACCTCCAACCTTTACCTCGGCAGCGGCTTATTCAACTTGAAAAAAGCATGGCAGAAGAAAGTTAAAGTGGGCATGGGAACGGATATCGGTGCCGGAACCACTTTCAACATGCTGCAAACGCTGAACGAAGCCTACAAAGTATTGCAATTACAAGGCTATCGCCTCTCGGCATATGAAGCGTTTTACCGCCACGCTCGGCGGAGCGAAATCTCTGGGCCTTGACGATTTGATTGGCAACTTTTACCTGGCAAAGAGGCTGATTTCGTGGTGATGGAACCCACCGCCACTCCGCTACAGCAGCTGCGCTATGACAACTCTGTTTCTTTAGTCGACAAATTGTTCGTGATGATGACGTTGGGCGATGACCGTTCGATCTACCGCACCTACGTTGATGGTCGTCTGGTGTACGAACGCAACTAATAATAAAACTTTAACATCCTCGTGAGGACATCATTATGTCTGGAGACATCCTACAAACACCGGACGCACCAAAGCCACAGGGCGCGCTGGATAATTATTTTAAAATTACCGCTCGTGGCAGTACCGTTCGTCAGGAAGTACTGGCTGGCTTAACGACCTTTCTGGCCATGGTTTATTCCGTTATCGTCGTTCCGGGAATGCTGGGCAAAGCAGGTTTTCCTCCCGCAGCTGTGTTTGTTGCCACCTGTCTGGTCGCGGGCTTCGGCTCGTTGCTGATGGGGTTGTGGGCCAATTTGCCAATGGCGATTGGTTGTGCGATTTCCTTGACGGCATTTACCGCATTCAGTCTGGTACTCGGGCAACAAATTAGCGTTCCTGTCGCACTGGGCGCGGTCTTTCTGATGGGCGTCATCTTCACCGCTATTTCCGTAACCGGTGTGCGTACCTGGATCTTACGTAATTTACCGATGGGTATCGCTCACGGTACAGGTATCGGTATCGGCCTGTTTCTGCTGCTGATTGCTGCTAACGGTGTGGGTATGGTTATCAAAAACCCGATTGAAGGCTTGCCAGTGGCGCTCGGTGCGTTTACCTCCTTCCCGGTGATGATGAGCTTGCTGGGGCTGGCGGTCATCTTCGGTCTGGAGAAGTGCCGCGTACCCGGCGGGATCTTGTTGGTGATTATCGCAATTTCGATTATCGGCTTAATCTTTGACCCAGCGGTGAAATACCACGGTCTGGTGGCGATGCCAAGTCTGACTGGCGAAGATGGTGTCTCTGATTTTCAGCCTCGATATTATGGGCGCACTCCAGCCAACCGTACTCGAGTGTACTGGCATTGGTGATGACCGCAGTGTTCGACGCCACTGGCACCATCCGTGCCGTCGCCGGTCAGGCGAATTTGTTGGATAAAGACAACCAGATCATCAATGGCGGCAAAGCCCTGACCAGTGACTCAGTAAGTTCAATATTCTCCGGTCTGGTGGGCGCAGCGCCCGCAGCGGTTTATATCGAATCAGCGGCAGGAACCGCCGCCGGGGGTAAAACAGGGTTGACCGCAACCGTAGTGGGGGCGTTATTCCTGCTGATTCTGTTCTTATCACCGCTGTCATTTTTGATCCCTGGTTACGCCACTGCACCCGCTCTGATGTACGTGGGTTTGCTGATGTTAAGTAACGTCTCGAAGCTGGATTTCAACGATTTTATTGACGCAATGGCTGGCCTGGTGTGTGCCGTGTTCATCGTTCTGACTTGTAATATCGTTACCGGTATTATGCTGGGCTTTGTGACACTGGTCGTAGGCCGTGTCTTTGCTCGCGAATGGCAAAAGTTGAATATTGGTACGGTGATCATTACTGCCGCACTGGTCGCATTTTACGCGGGTGGTTGGGCAATCTAATAGATTCTCCGCGCTTTTCAGCGCGGAGATTTCTTTCACAGAGGATTCTCACCGCTGGCAACAATACGCTGCTGGCGGACTCGCCTGAGTTCTCTTTCAGTAAGCAACTGCAGCGCCTGTGTCGGGCAAGATTCAACGCAGGCAGGCCCCTCTTCCCGCTGTTCACAGAGATCGCATTTCACAATTTGTTGTCGGGTATCCCCCGGCAACGACTGAATGGTGATCATTCCAAACGGGCACACACTGACGCAACTCTGACAGCCAATACAACGGGCAGAATTGGTCTGCACCACCTGCTCGCCCATCGTCAGCGCCCCCACGGGGCAAGCGCCAACACAAGGGGCGTTTTCACACTGATGGCACATCACCGGCGCACTGATGCTGTCCAGTCGCTGTACCTTCAGCCGGGGTAAAAAGACATCGGCATTCAACTCCTGTTCTGAAGGGTGAGCGACCACACAGGCTACTTCACAAGTACGGCAGCCAATACAGTCAGCCGGATTAACGATAATTAACGATTTCATCACGATGCCTTCGTATCAAACAGAGTTAACATATCGCGCGCCGCCTGCCTTCCTGCGGCCATTGCAGTGACAACCAGATCCGCGCCATGAACTGCATCACCACCAGCAAAGACTTTTTTCAGATGCGTCTGGGTAGGTAAATACCCGACGTCACCGGTTTGAATCAGGCCCCATTTATCGAGTTTAATTCCGCTGCCCTGCAACCACGGCATGGCATGCGCCTGGAAACCAAAGGCCATAATCAGAACATCGGCGGGCAATTCAAACTCTGAACCCGCTACCGGACGAGGACGACGGCGACCATCCGGCCCCGGCTCACCCATGGCGGTACGAATCAGGCCCACCGCAGTTAAACGCCCATCTTCGTCACAAGCGATATATTGCGGTTGAACATTGAACTGAAACTCGACACCTTCCTCGCGCGCATTAACCACCTCTTTGCGCGAGCCCGGCATACTGACTTCATCACGACGATACGCGCAGGTCACGCTGGCGGCATTGAGGCGGATGGAAGTCCGCAAACAATCCATTGTCGTATCGCCACCGCCCAATACCACGACTCGCTTACCTTCCACGTCCGTCAGCGGATACTCTTCAGACTCCGGCAATCCCATGAGCTGGCGGGTATGGGCAGTCAGGAACGGTAGAGCCTGAATGACACCGGGCGCATCTTCATGCGGCAGATCTGCTCGCATCATCCCGTAAGTCCCCACGCCGATGAAAACTGCATCATATTCAGAAGTTAAATCGCTAAAGGTAATATCGCGGCCAATTTCACAGTTAAGATGAAAGTCGATTCCCATTGCGGTGAATATCTCTCGCCGCTGGCTTAATACCGTTTTATCGAGTTTGAAAGGAGGAATGCCAAAAGTCAGCATACCGCCAATTTCTGGATGGCGATCAAAGACATCAACCTGAACTCCCGCGCGCGCCAGAATATCAGCACACCCTAACCCTGCTGGCCCAGCGCCAATCACCGCCACTTTTTCGATACGGGGAACAACTTTGCTGACATCGGGACGCCAGCCCATCGCCAGCGCGGTATCGGTGATGTAGCGTTCCAGATTACCGATAGAGACTGCGCCCGAGTGATCTTTCAAAGTACATGCGCCTTCACAAAGACGGTCCTGTGGACATACCCTGCCGCAAATTTCTGGTAAGGAACTGGTCTGGTGGCAAAGTTCTGCCGCTTCAATAATCTTTCCTTCCTGTACCAGACGGATGTAATCCGGAATAGCGTTATGCAGCGGGCAATGCCAGTTGCAGTTAGCTTTTTCGGCACAATAAACACAGCGGTCACTCTCATAAGTCGCTTGTTGTGGATCCAGCCCGCAATATATTTCGCCAAAGTGGGTTTTCCGTTCACTCGCTGAAATTTTATCTGCGCCTTTACGCGAGTTAACGGGGAGCAACGCTGCACTGCGAGATGGCTGAGCGTCTGATGACGCTTTTCCTGCTGCCGTTTTGCGCTGGCGGGCCACCTTTATCTGCTGTAACCCTTTATCGTCCATCAGTCGTAACGCCTGTGTTGGGCAGACTTCAATACAGGCTTGCGTGCCGGAACTGCGCTGGTTACAAAGGTCGCATTTCTGCGCAATCGTATCGACCATCTCAACGACGCCAAAGGGGCAAGCGATTGCGCATCTTTTACAGCCAATACATTTTTGCTCGTCCAGTTGTACGCTATCGGACTGGAAAGTCAGAGCATTAACCGGACAAGCCGTAACGCAAGGGGCATTGTTGCAGTGATGGCAGGCCACCGGATTCGCAGCCTGGCCTTTCCCTACAACGTGGATACGCGGTCTAAAGTCACTGTGACTCAGCGGCCAGTTTTCTTGATTGTGTGCCACCGCACAGGCAATTTCACAAGCATAACAGCCTATACATTCCGCAGCTTCAGCAGCGATAAACTTATTCATTTGCATCCCTTTCATTTAATGAGTTATGTCTTCTCAAATTTCGCGATGCAATAAACGGGCATATATTAGGTAGCATGACCGTTTTAATTATAATTTTGCGACTGAGTTCAAATTATTGCCCCTCAATCTATGCCGCTTTCATTATTTCAACATTGCCGACCAAAAGAGCGCTATCCAGATAAAAACGATTAAATGCGAGAGTGCGACATGCCAGAATGATTAATGAAATATCAATATGAGAAAATTACAGATAATTTCATTGTCAGGTTCTCTTCTCATTTTCGTGGTTTAACCACGATTATGTGATTGCCTCCGCAATTCCTGTCTCTAACTCCCCTTCCTCGCAAAAACTGGCACTCCACGAGCATGTGTTTAGACAGTTTCATTAACGTAAACGGTTGCTTTTTACTCTGGCGGGCGAAAGGAGAAACACTGATGAGCGCCATAGATTCCCAACTTCCCTCATCTTCTGGGCAAGACCGCCCAACTGATGAGGTTGACCGCATATTATCACCAGGAAAGCTGATCATACTCGGTCTGCAACACGTCCTTGTCATGTACGCAGGTGCAGTCGCTGTTCCTCTTATGATTGGTGACCGACTGGGCCTCTCAAAAGAAGCTATTGCGATGCTCATTAGCTCGGATCTCTTTTGCTGCGGGATCGTCACATTATTGCAATGTATCGGTATCGGCCGCTTTATGGGGATCCGCCTGCCGGTGATTATGTCGGTGACCTTTGCTGCTGTAACACCAATGATAGCCATTGGGATGAACCCGGATATCGGCCTGCTGGGGATATTTGGTGCCACTATCGCCGCGGGTTTTATCACCACATTATTAGCGCCACTTATTGGTCGCTTGATGCCTTTATTCCCGCCACTGGTTACCGGTGTGGTTATTACTTCTATTGGGCTTAGCATCATTCAGGTGGGTATTGACTGGGCCGCCGGAGGTAAAGGGAATCCGCAATATGGTAATCCCGTTTATTTAGGTATCTCCTTTGCTGTCTTAATTTTTATCTTGCTCATTACTCGCTATGCGAAAGGATTTATGTCCAACGTCGCCGTATTACTGGGGATTGTATTTGGCTTTTTACTTTCGTGGATGATGAATGAAGTCAATTTATCCGGGCTACATGATGCTTCATGGTTTGCGATTGTCACGCCGATGTCATTTGGTATGCCGATTTTCGATCCCGTATCCATTCTGACCATGACTGCCGTGTTAATCATCGTGTTTATCGAGTCGATGGGGATGTTCCTGGCACTGGGTGAAATAGTCGGTCGTAAACTCTCTTCACACGATATTATTCGCGGGCTGCGTGTCGATGGCGTAGGGACAATGATAGGCGGAACGTTTAACAGCTTCCCCCACACGTCATTTTCACAAAACGTTGGCCTGGTTAGCGTGACGCGCGTTCATAGCCGCTGGGTGTGTATTTCTTCGGGAATTATATTAATCCTGTTTGGCATGGTGCCAAAAATGGCGGTGCTGGTCGCCTCCATTCCGCAATTTGTGCTGGGCGGTGCTGGGCTGGTGATGTTCGGCATGGTACTGGCGACAGGGATTCGAATTCTGTCGCGCTGTAACTACACCACCAACCGTTACAACCTCTATATTGTGGCGATCGTCTCGGCGTTGGCATGACTCCGACGCTCTCACGATTTCTTTTCTAAGTTACCGGCCGTACTGCAACCGTTGCTGCATAGCGGCATTATGCTCGCAACCCTTAGCGCCGTTGTGCTGAATGTCTTCTTTAATGGCTACCAGCATCATGCTGACCTGGTGAAGGAATCCGTCTCTGATAAAGATTTAAAAGTCAGGACAGTACGTATGTGGCTTCTGATGCGCAAGCTGAAGAAAAATGAGCATGGAGAATAATATGAATTTTTTAATGCGCGCTATATTCAGTCTGCTGTTGCTTTTTACTCTCTCTATTCCTGTCATTTCTGACTGTGTTGCAATGGCCATTGAAAGTCGCTTCAAATATATGATGCTACTTTTTTAAATGGTTTTTACCTGTCGGCATCCGCTCAAAACGGGCGGTTGTCGATAAACGCTCACTTGGTTAATCATTTCACTCTTCAATTATCTATAATGATGAGTGATCAGAATTACATGTGAGAAATTATGCAAACGGAACACGTCATTTTATTGAATGCACAGGGAGTTCCCACGGGTACGCTGGAAAAGTATGCCGCACACACGGCAGACACCCGCTTACATCTCGCGTTCTCCAGTTGGCTGTTTAATGCCAAAGGACAATTATTAGTTACCCGCCGCGCACTGAGCAAAAAAGCGTGGCCTGGCGTGTGGACTAACTCGGTTTGTGGGCACCCACAACTGGGAGAAAGCAACGAAGACGCGGTGATCCGCCGTTGCCGTTATGAGCTTGGCGTGGAAATTACGCCTCCTGAATCTATCTATCCTGACTTTCGCTATCGCGCCACCGATCCGAATGGCATTGTGGAAAATGAAGTGTGTCCGGTATTTGCCGCACGCACCACCAGTGCGTTACAGATCAACGATGATGAAGTGATGGATTATCAATGGTGTGATTTAGCAGATGTATTACACGGTATTGATGCCACACCGTGGGCGTTCAGTCCGTGGATGGTGATGCAGGCAGCCAATAGTGAAGCAAGAAAATTGTTGTCTGCTTTCGCGCAGCACAATTAAAAAACCCCGACATTTGCCGGGGTTGTGAGCATAACGTAATGCTTATTTTACCGGACGCATCGCCGGGAACAGAATAACGTCGCGGATGGTATGGCTGTTGGTGAACAGCATTACCATACGGTCGATGCCAATCCCCAGACCTGCTGTCGGCGGTAAGCCATGTTCCAGTGCGGTAACGTAATCTTCATCGTAGAACATCGCTTCGTCGTCACCTGCGTCTTTCGCGGCAACCTGATCCAGGAAGCGTTGCGCCTGATCTTCCGCGTCATTCAGCTCGCTAAAGCCGTTACCGATTTCACGACCACCGATGAAGAACTCAAAGCGGTCTGTGATTTCCGGGTTAATGTCGTTACGACGCGCCAGCGGAGAAACTTCTGCCGGATATTCAGTAATGAAGGTCGGCTGAATCAGATGTGCTTCTGCCACTTCTTCGAAGATCTCGGTAACGATACGGCCCAGACCCCAGCTCTTCTCAACGTGGATACCGATAGATTCAGCAATCGCTTTCGCAGAGTCGAAGTTATCCAGATCCGCCATGTCGGTTTCCGGGCGATATTTCTTGATCGCTTCACGCATGGTCAGTTTTTCGAACGGTTTACCGAAGTCCAGCGTCACGTCGCCGTAGGTCACTTCCGTCTTACCGAGAATATCCTGTGCCAGAGTACGGAACAGCGATTCGGTCAGCTCGATCAGATCTTTGTAATCTGCGTAAGCCATGTAGAGTTCCATCATGGTGAACTCTGGGTTATGACGTACGGAGATACCTTCGTTACGGAAGTTACGGTTGATTTCGAATACACGCTCGAAGCCACCGACCACCAGACGCTTGAGGTACAGTTCCGGCGCGATACGCAGGTACATGTCGAGATCCAGCGCGTTATGGTGGGTGATAAACGGACGCGCAGCGGCACCGCCAGGGATCACCTGCATCATCGGCGTTTCAACTTCCATAAAGCCGCGGTTCACCATGAACTGGCGAATACCAGAGAGGATCTGCGAGCGTACTTTAAAGGTGTTACGGGATTCATCGTTAGAGATGAGATCCAAATAACGCTGACGATAGCGCGCTTCCTGATCCTGCAAGCCGTGGAATTTATCCGGCAGCGGACGCAGTGCTTTGGTCAGCAGACGCAGCTCGGTACAGTGGATAGACAGTTCGCCGGTTTTGGTTTTGAACAGTTTACCTTTCGCGCCGAGGATGTCGCCGAGGTCCCATTTTTTGAACTGCTCGTTGTAAACGCCTTCCGGCAGATCGTCACGGGCAACGTACAGCTGAATGCGACCGCCAACGTCCTGCAGGGTAACGAAAGACGCTTTACCCATAATACGACGGGTCATCATGCGGCCAGCAACGGCGACTTCGATGTTCAGCGCTTCCAGTTCTTCGTTCTCTTTACCGTCGAATTCTGCGTGCAATTGGTCAGAGGTATGATCGCGACGGAAATCGTTCGGGAAGGCAATCCCCTGCTCGCGCAGGTTCGCCAGCTTCTCACGACGCGTTTTCAGTTCATTGTTAAGATCGACTACCGCGTCAGCGCCCTGTGCGTGTTGTTCAGACATGTTGGTTCCTCATAACCCTGCTTTCAAACTTGCTTCGATAAATTGATCCGGCTGCCGTCCAGCACGGCCTGCGTGTTGCGGGTTTCTACCCCGGTACGCAGATCTTTAATGCGGGAGTCATCAAGGACATAAGAACGAATCTGGCTGCCCCAGCCGATGTCGGATTTGTTATCTTCCATCGCCTGTTTCTCGGCATTTTTCTTCTGCATCTCCAGTTCATAAAGCTTCGCTTTCATCTGCTTCATGGCCTGGTCTTTGTTCTTGTGCTGGGAACGGTCGTTCTGGCATTGGGTCACGATCCCGGTTGGGATGTGGGTAATACGCACCGCAGATTCGGTACGGTTAACGTGCTGACCGCCCGCGCCGGACGCGCGATAAACGTCAATGCGCAGATCCGCCGGGTTGATTTCGATATCAATATCATCATCAACTTCCGGGTAAACAAACGCAGAGCTGAACGATGTGTGGCGACGACCGCCGGAGTCAAACGGGCTTTTACGCACCAGGCGGTGAACGCCAGTTTCTGTACGCAGCCAGCCGTAAGCGTAATCGCCGGAGATTTTGATCGTCACGGATTTAATACCCGCCACTTCACCTTCCGACTCTTCGATGATTTCAGTTTTGAAACCACGCGATTCTGCCCAGCGCAGATACATACGCTCAAGCATGCTCGCCCAGTCCTGTGCTTCCGTACCGCCAGACCCCGCCTGAATATCGAGGTAGCAGTCGGCGCTGTCATATTCGCCAGAGAACATACGGCGGAACTCAAGCTGCGCCAGTTTTTCTTCCAGGGCGTCGAGTTCAGCAACGGCTTCGTTAAAGGTTTCTTCGTCGTCAGCTTCTACAGCCAGTTCCAGCAGACCAGAAACATCTTCCAGCCCCTGTTTCATTTGGTCGAGGGTGTCGACAACGGCTTCGAGGGAGGAACGCTCTTTACCCAGCGCCTGTGCGCGTTCGGGTTCGTTCCAGACATCCGGCTGTTCCAGCTCGGCGTTTACTTCTTCCAGACGCTCTTTCTTGGCGTCGTAGTCAAAGATACCCCCTAAGAACGTCGGAGCGTTCCGTGAGGTCCTGAATGCGATTATTTACCGGATTAATTTCAAACATGGTCTGATTTCTTTTATTGAGCTAGTCAAAATGCGGTGATAAGAGCGGGATTGTACCCAATCCACGCTCTTTTTTATAGAGAAGATGACGCTAAATTGGCCAGATATTGTCGATGATAATTTGCAGGCTGCGGTTGCCGCGAAACTCGTTGATATCGAGCTTGTAAGCCAGTTGCACTTCGCGCACGCCGTTATCCGGCCAGAGAGCGGTATCGACATTAAAAGCAATACCATCCAGCAGTGGACCGCCGCCGACCGGTTCGACCATCACCTTCAAATGACGTTCGCCCACCAGCCGCTGTTGCAGCAGACGGAAATGACCGTCAAACAGCGGCTCCGGGAACATCTGCCCCCACGGGCCAGCATCGCGCAGCAGCTGCGCCACTTCCATGGTCATTTCGGCCGGGCTTAACGGACCGTCTGACACCACTTCGCCTTGCAATAGCGAAGGGTCCAGCCACTCAGTAACCAGTTCGCCAAACCGTTGTTGAAAGAGTTCGAATTTATCCTCTTCCAGCGACAAACCCGCCGCCATCGCATGACCGCCAAACTTCAGCATCATGCCAGGGTAGAGTGTGTCTAATCGCTCCAGTGCATCACGCATATGCAGCCCCTGAATGGAGCGACCGGAACCTTTCAGCGTACCATCACCTGCTGGCGCAAAGGCGATAACCGGACGGTGAAAACGCTCTTTGATGCGCGAAGCCAGAATACCGACAACGCCCTGATGCCATTCGGGGTGATACATTGCCAGCCCGCCGGGTAGCGTGTCGCGACTTCGCTCCAGTTTCTCGCACAGGGTCAGGGCTTCAACTTGCATTCCTTGTTCGATCTCTTTTCGCGTCTGGTTTAGCGCATCGAGTTCATTTGCCAGCACGCGCGCTTCGCCGATGTTGTCGCACAGCAACAGCGCCACACCGACGGACATATCGTCCAGTCGCCCGGCAGCATTGAGACGTGGCCCCAGCGCAAAACCTAAATCGCTGGCGGCGAGTTTTTGCGCATCGCGATTTGCCACTTCCAGCAGCGCTTTAATCCCCGGACGGCACTTTCCGGCACGGATGCGACTCATCCCCTGCCAGGTCAGAATGCGATTATTAGCGTCCAGCGGCACGACGTCCGCTACTGTCCCCAGCGCTACCAGATCCAGCAGTTCTGCCAGGTTAGGAATTGCGATGCCGCGCTCATCAAACCAGCCCTGATCGCGCAAAAAGGTGCGCAGCGCCAGCATCAGATAAAACGCCACACCCACGCCTGCCAGTGATTTCGACGGGAAATTACAGTCGCGCAAGTTAGGGTTAATGATCGCTTCCGCTGCGGGTAATGTTTCGCCCGGCAAATGGTGATCGGTAACAATAACCGGAATGCCCAACGAGCGAGCGTGTTCAACGCCCGCATGGGAGGAAATACCGTTATCCACCGTGACAATTAACTGCGCGCCACGGGCATGGGCCTGATCGACTACTTCCGGGCTTAAGCCGTAACCGTCTTCGAAACGGTTTGGTACCAGATAGTCGATATTGCTGCAACCAAGCGAGCGCATCGCCAGCACGCTTAGAGCCGTGCTGGTCGCGCCGTCGGCGTCAAAATCGCCGACCACAATAATCCGCGTTCCTTCGCGAAAAGCGTTGTAAAGGATCTCAACGGCCTTTTCGACGCCGCTCAGTTGCTGCCAGGGCAACATACCTTTAACACTGCGTTCCAGTTCTTGCGCACTGCGCACGCCCCGGCTGGCGTATAAACGGCGCAGCAAGGGAGGCAATTCAGCGGGCAAGTCTGCCGTTTCATCGACTTCACGGCGACGAAGTTGTATCTGTTGTTTCACGCGAATTATTTACCGCTGGTCATTTTTTGGTGTTCGTCGAGGAATTCTTTCATCTCTTTCGGCGGCTGGTAACCCGGAACAAGTGTGCCATTGCTCAGCACAACTGCCGGAGTACCGCTAACGCCAAGCTGGACGCCAAGTGCGTAATGGTCGGCAATATCCACGTCGCAGCTGGCTGGTGCGGCGCTTTTACCTGCCATCACATCATCAAACGCTTTGTTTTTATCTTTCGCACACCAGATAGCTTTCATTTCTTTCTCTGCATCGCTGTCCAGCCCCTGGCGCGGGAAAGCAAGATAACGCACGGTGATCCCCAGCGCGTTATAGTCTGCCATTTGCTCATGCAGTTTGTGGCAGTAACCACAGGTAATATCAGTAAACACGGTGATGACGTGTTTTTCCTGCGGCGCTTTATAAACGATCATCTCTTTTTCAAGCGCATTCAACTGCTTTAACAGCATCTTATTGGTGACATTGACCGGAGCCGTGCCGCTAACGTCATACATTGGCCCCTGAATGATATGTTTACCATCATCGGTGATGTACAACACACCGCTGTTAGTCAGAACTGTCTTCATGCCAGCTACAGGCGCGGGCTGAATATCGCTGCTTTTGATGCCCATTTTGGCTAACGTTTGTTGAATTGCCGCGTCATCAGCCTGAGCAAAGCCTGAAAACGCCGCTAACAAAGTAAACAACATAAAACCTTTCTTCATAAATCTTCCCGTTCTTTTCAGACATCACGCCCGCGGGTGATGCTGTTGATGAAGTTGCCGCAGACGCTCGGTAGCGACATGCGTATAAATTTGCGTGGTGGAGAGATCGCTGTGGCCCAGTAGCATCTGCACCACGCGTAAATCCGCACCATGATTTAATAAGTGAGTGGCAAAAGCGTGACGCAACACATGCGGTGACAGCTTTTCGCTGTCGATACCCGCCAGCACGGCATAATGTTTAATGCGGTGCCAGAAGGTCTGTCGCGTCATCTGCTGCGCACGCTGGCTGGGAAACAACACGTCAATTGACACACCATTCAGTAGCCACGGACGCCCATGTTCCAGATAGGTTTCCAGCCAGTAAACCGCCTCTTCACCTAACGGCACCAGGCGCTCTTTGTTGCCTTTACCAATGACCCGCACTACGCCCTGACGCAGGCTGATATCACTCATTGTCAGCCCGACCAGTTCAGAGACACGCAGCCCGGTAGCATACAACACTTCAAGCATGGCTTTATCGCGTAGCTCCAGTGGCTGATCAATTAATGGTGCCTGTAATAAACGTTCAACCTGCGCTTCGCTTAAATCTTTTGGCAAACGCTGGGGCAATTTCGGTGAAGCGAGATGCGCACTGGGATCGTCTTCACGAAACTTTTCGCGATAAAGATACTGGAACAATCGGCGCACTGCACTCAGCAAACGCGCTGAGCTGGTGGCTTTATACCCGCCCTCCAGCCGTTCTGCCAGTAATGCCTGCAAATCGTCACTTTGCGCCGTCGCCAGCGTCAACCCGCGGTGATGCAACCACTCCACCATCATTGACAGATCGCGACGGTAAGCGTTCAACGTATTTTCAGCCAGATTTTTTTCCAGCCACAGAGCATCAAGAAACTGCTCGATGCGTGCCAGATCCTGTTTCACTTGCGCCCCTTATGGTCACTCATTTGATCCATTATGCCTTATTGTGCCGTGACTAAAGCGATTCTGATACACTAGCCGCAAAAGCCACAGCAGAATCGAGAAGCTTACGTTATGAATATGGGTCTTTTTTACGGTTCCAGCACCTGTTACACCGAAATGGCGGCAGAAAAAATCCGCGATATTATCGGCCCAGAACTGGTGACCTTACATAACCTCAAGGACGACTCCCCGAAATTAATGGAGCAGTACGATGTGCTCATTCTGGGTATCCCGACCTGGGATTTTGGCGAAATCCAGGAAGACTGGGAAGCCGTCTGGGATCAGCTCGACGACCTGAACCTCGAAGGTAAAATTGTTGCGCTGTATGGGCTTGGCGATCAACTCGGGTACGGTGAATGGTTCCTCGATGCGCTAGGGATGCTGCATGACAAACTTTCTACCAAAGGCGTGAAGTTCGTCGGCTACTGGCCAACGGAAGGATATGAATTTACCAGCCCGAAACCGGTGATTGCTGACGGGCAACTGTTCGTGGGTCTGGCGCTGGATGAAACTAACCAGTATGACCTTAGCGACGAGCGTATTCAGAGCTGGTGCGAGCAAATCCTCAACGAAATGGCAGAGCATTACGCCTGATCTCACTGACGGCTTAGCGCATATGCTTTGCCGTCATCTTTATCTTTGCGTCTCTTGTTGCAACAAAATCCGCCGTAAATCCCGCCATTCGGCTTCGTCCATGCTGTCGGCTGCCAGCCATAAATGTTGCCGTTTACCGCTATCAGAACGTAAACGCAGCATCATGCCGCTCTTAATCATCCACGGCGCTTTGACGATGCTCCACTCCTGCCCTTGCCAGCGCAAACGCCCGTCCATCAACAAGCGAATTTCCGGCGAGCATTAATACGCCGCTGGCTGCGAACGCAATCAAACACCACCAGCGAAAGTAACACCATCCATAACGGGGTGTAACTGAGTGGCCAGGGCATGAGTAAAATAACAGCGGCAACCAGCCCATGAATCAGCAAGGAAAGCCACTGTGCGCGCCAGGAGACGCGCAAATCAGATTGCCACAGGACCACGTTCCCGGTTCCGTGTCTGGATGAGTCGGACCATCATTTCCAGTTCTGCATCGGCCGGTTTACCGTGATTCATCAGCCAGTTAAACAGGTCCGGATCGTCACATTCCAGCAGACGAATAAAGATGCGTTTTTCGTCATCGCTTAAGCTGTCGTACTCATGTTCGAAAAACGGCATGATTGAAATATCGAGTTCGCGCATACCACGGCGGCATGCCCAATGAATGCGGGCTTTGTTGTTAATGTCCATCTTCTTCCTGTCTCACGAAAATCCAGTACCCCGCTATTGTAACGTGTTTTTCGCCTTTTTACGGGAATATCAGTAAACACCATCGCGATCGCGAAATTAATTCACAACAATTCAATGGCTTCATTTTTTTGGAAGTCGCCTCGCAGAAGGCACAGATCGCGTAGTGAAAGCACTTGCATTGCCTCATAGCTCTTTTACCATTAGTCATTAATACGCCGTTAAGCAACTCAGGACTCTATTATGGCTTTTACACCTTTTCCTCCCCGTCAGCCTACGGCTTCTGCCCGTTTACCGCTGACGCTGATGACGCTTGATGACTGGGCGCTTGCCACCATTACTGGCGCGGACAGCGAAAAATATATGCAGGGTCAGGTGACAGCAGATGTCAGCCAGATGACAGAAAATCAGCACCTGCTCGCCGCCCATTGCGACGCCAAAGGTAAAATGTGGAGCAATTTACGTCTGTTCCGCGACGGCGATGGCTTTGCATGGATTGAACGGCGCAGCGTGCGTGAACCGCAGCTGACTGAACTGAAAAAATATGCGGTATTCTCTAAAGTGACCATCGCGCCAGACGACGAGCGTGTGCTGCTTGGTGTTGCCGGTTTTCAGGCGCGCGCCGCGCTGGCAAATCTCTTTAGCGAACTGCCTTCGAAAGAAAAACAGGTAGTCAAAGAAGGCGCGACCACTTTGCTATGGTTTGAACACCCGGCAGAACGTTTCCTGATCGTAACCGATGAAGCTACTGCTAATATGCTGACCGATAAACTGCGCGGTGAAGCGGAACTGAACAATAGCCAACAGTGGCTGGCATTAAACATTGAAGCGGGTTTCCCGGTGATTGATGCCGCCAACAGCGGGCAGTTTATCCCACAGGCGACCAATCTCCAGGCGCTGGGCGGTATCAGCTTTAAGAAAGGCTGTTATACCGGACAAGAGATGGTGGCGCGAGCAAAATTCCGTGGTGCCAACAAACGCGCGCTCTGGTTGCTGGCAGGTAGCGCCAGCCGACTGCCGGAAGCTGGTGAAGACTTAGAGCTGAAAATGGGCGAGAACTGGCGTCGTACCGGTACGGTGCTGGCTGCGGTAAAACTGGAAGATGGTCAGGTCGTGGTACAGGTCGTCATGAATAACGATATGGAACCGGACAGCATCTTCCGCGTACGCGACGATGCGAATACACTGCATATCGAGCCGCTGCCGTATTCGCTCGAAGAGTAAATCTCTGTATCGCATCAGGCATTTATCGCCTGATGCGACGCTGACGCGTCTTATCATGTCTGGGATTTGATGCCTTTATCACAACAGGGACGAGGCCCGTAGATCGGATAAGGCGTTCACGCCGCATCCGGCGGTTGCGCTCCGATGCCTGATGCGACGCTGGCGCGTCTTATCAGGCCTACAAAGGCATACCCATTACGCCTGCCCAATATACAAATAGATCGCCAGAAAGTGGCACACACTACCGCCGAGCACGAAGCCGTGCCAGATGGCATGGTTGTATGGAATGCGTTTGCAGACGTAGAAAATCACCCCGAGCGAATAAACCACGCCGCCTACCGCCAGTAAGGTAACGCTGCCCGCCGCGAGCTTAACTGCCATTTCATAAATTACCACCAGCGACAGCCAGCCCATCGCCAGATAGGTCACCAGAGATAAAATTTTGAATCGGTGCGCGATGGTCAGTTTAAACAGAATACCCAGCAATGCCAGGCTCCAGATAACAATCATCAACCCGCGCGCTAACGGAGAATCCAGCCCCACCAGCAAAAACGGCGTGTAGGTTCCGGCAATCAACAGGTAAATAGCGCAATGGTCAAATTTCTTCAGCCACATTTTTGCCCGTTGATGAGGAATGGCGTGATAGAGCGTCGAAGCGAGGAACAGCAGGATCATACTACCGCCATAGAGGCTGTAACTGGTTATCGCTGTGGCGCTGGCATTGAGATCCACCGCCTGAACCAGTAGCAACACCAGCCCAACGATACCAAACACCAACCCAATGCCGTGACTGACGCTGTTGGCAATTTCCTCTGCCAGCGAATATCCCTGCTTAATGAGGGGCTTCTGAACCATAACTTACTCCGGAGAAACGTACACGCACATGTATACCTCTCCAGCGTAACTGAGAATAGTTCCAGTGAACACCTGTTAGCTAAAATAAATTCTGATTTGAGACTAATCTCCTAAAAATCATGAAATTAAATGCGAAATTTCAACTAACAGGCGTGAGTTCAATTTAAAGACATTTAAATTCAATCACATAAAACTGTGTCTGACCGGGATAGATGTCGGCAATGACCTTTATCAGTTCAGTCAGGGTCATATTTTCCTGCTCTGCATGTTTTTCCGTCAGCGTATCCAGCGTTACGGTTGAGGTTGCGGTGACTTCAATCGTGCAAAAATAACCGTCATCTTCAAAACGCCCGACACGAAGCACATCACCCGTTTTGAAGTGCGATTCAGACTCGTCGCGGATGGTGATGGTTTTACGCCCAGCCAGAATGTCATCCTGGAAACGTTGAAAAAAAGTGATGTCGTTTGGCTGCATGGTACTATTTCCTGTAAGAATTGACTCATCTGGAGCCTATGATAGTGAAAAAACTCACCTTACCGAAAGATTTCTTATGGGGCGGCGCAGTTGCCGCTCATCAGGTCGAAGGCGGCTGGAACAAAGGCGGCAAAGGGCCGAGCATTTGTGACGTTCTGACCGGTGGCGCACACGGCGTGCCGCGCGAAATCACCAAAGAAGTCTTGCCAGGCAAATACTATCCAAACCATGAAGCCGTTGATTTTTATGGTCACTACAAGGAAGACATCAAGCTATTTGCCGAAATGGGCTTCAAATGTTTTCGGACTTCCATCGCCTGGACGCGTATTTTTCCAAAAGGTGATGAAGCTCAGCCAAACGAAGAAGGGCTGAAGTTCTACGATGATATGTTCGATGAACTGCTGAAATACAACATCGAACCGGTGATCACCCTCTCCCACTTTGAAATGCCGCTGCATCTGGTGCAGCAATACGGTAGCTGGACCAACCGTAAAGTGGTTGATTTCTTTGTCCGTTTCGCGGAAGTGGTGTTTGAACGCTATAAGCATAAAGTCAAATACTGGATGACCTTCAACGAAATTAACAACCAGCGTAACTGGCGTGCACCGCTGTTCGGTTACTGCTGCTCCGGCGTGGTTTATACCGAGCATGACAACCCGGAAGAGACGATGTACCAGGTGCTGCATCACCAGTTTGTCGCCAGCGCCCTGGCGGTGAAAGCTGCGCGTCGCATTAACCCGGAGATGAAAGTCGGCTGTATGCTGGCGATGGTGCCGCTCTATCCCTACTGCTGTAACCCGGACGATGTGATGTTCGCTCAGGAGTCGATGCGCGAACGCTACGTCTTTACCGATGTGCAGCTACGCGGCTATTACCCGTCCTATGTGTTGAACGAGTGGGAGCGTCGCGGATTTAACATCAAAATGGAAGACGGCGATCTCGATGTACTGCGTGAAGGCACCTGCGATTATCTTGGTTTCAGCTATTACATGACCAACGCAGTGAAGGCCGAAGGCGGCACCGGCGATGCGATCTCTGGTTTCGAAGGCAGCGTACCGAACCCGTATGTTAAAGCGTCTGACTGGGGCTGGCAGATTGATCCAGTAGGTCTGCGCTATGCCCTTTGCGAACTGTATGAGCGTTATCAGAGGCCGCTGTTTATTGTCGAAAACGGTTTTGGCGCTTACGACAAAGTGGAAGAAGATGGCAGCATCAACGACGACTACCGCATTGACTACCTGCGCGCCCATATCGAAGAGATGAAAAAAGCGGTGACTTACGATGGCGTGGATCTGATGGGCTACACACCGTGGGGCTGCATCGACTGCGTATCGTTCACCACCGGGCAGTACAGCAAACGCTACGGCTTTATCTATGTGAATAAACATGACGACGGTGCTGGCGATATGTCGCGTTCACGTAAGAAGAGCTTTAACTGGTACCAAGAGGTGATTGCCAGCAACGGCGAGAAGCTTTAAGTCGATGAAGTACCGGATGCAATACTTGTTGCATCCGGTCAGACAACTTCCCTGTTTTATTTCCCGCCCGCCAAATCGATAAAACTTCCCGTGACGTAAGAGGCTTTATCACTTAGTAGCCAGACAATGGCCTGCGCGACCTCTTCTGCCTGTCCACCACGCTGCATGGGGATGTTCGACTTAACGCGATCGACGCGTCCAGGCTCGCCGCCGCTGGCGTGCATTTCGGTATAAATAAACCCTGGCCGCACGCAGTTAACGCGGATCCCCTGCGCGGCGACTTCCAGCGATAGTCCGGTGGTTAACGTATCAATCGCCCCTTTCGATGCCGCGTAATCAACATATTCCCCTGGCGAACCCAACCGTGAGGCCACCGAAGAGACATTGACGATAGCGCCGCCACTGCCACCATTTTTAAGCGCCATGCGTTTTACCGCCTCGCGGCAGCAGAGAAAATATCCCGTCACGTTGGTGGAAAGTACTCGGTTGATTCGCTCTGCGGTAAGGTTTTCAACGGTGCACTGGGTAAACAAGATCCCGGCGTTATTGACCAGCGCTGCTAGCGGTTCATCGTGCTGATCGATTGCTGTAAACATCGCAACGACCTGGTTTTCGTCGCTGATATCCGCCTGGAGCACGAATGCTTTGCCACCGGCTTGCGTTATTAAGTTCATCACTTCCTGCGCCGCGTGGAGGTTTTGCTGATAATTAACCGCCACCGTATACCCTTCTTGCGCCAACAGTAATGCAGTTGCCCGCCCGATGCCGCGACTGCCACCGGTCACAAGTGCTATAGCCATTTGTTTTTCCGAGAAAAATTCATTCGTTGACGTATCTTTGAGATTGCTAACAAACTGGCTCAATCTTCAATGTTGGCACGCTTTTCCCCCTCGCCCTTTCAGGGAGAGGGCCGGGGTGAGGGTAAATATTCGCGCCAGTGCCGGCCTGTTCCCCTCACCCTCTCCCCAAAGGGGCGAGGGGACTGTCTGAGCACTTTTGTACTTTGTCATCTGACTAAAAAGGCGCCGAAGCGCCTTTAGAAAATAGTCGAATCAGTGAATTACTGGTATTCGCTAATCGGTACGCAGGAGCAGAACAGGTTACGGTCGCCGTAAACATCATCCAGACGTTTCACCGTCGGCCAGTATTTGTCTGCCACACCTGCCGGGAATACTGCAACCTCACGGCTGTACGGATGCGCCCACTCGGCGACCAGTTCGTTCTGAATGTGCGGCGCGTTCACCAGCGGGTTATCTTCCAGCGGCCAGACACCGGCTTTAACCTGGTCGATTTCTGCGCGGATAGCCAGCATCGCGTCGATAAAGCGATCCAGTTCCACTTTGCTTTCAGATTCAGTCGGTTCAACCATCAGCGTACCCGCCACCGGGAACGACATGGTCGGCGCGTGGAAACCGTAGTCGATCAGGCGCTTGGCAATATCCAGCTCGCTGATGCCGGTTTCTTCTTTCAGCGGGCGAATATCGAGAATACATTCGTGCGCCACGCGACCGTCGCGACCGGTATACAGCACCGGGAAGGCATCCTGCAGGCGGCTGGCAATATAGTTGGCGTTGAGGATTGCCACCGCTGCTTTTCAGCCCTTCTGCGCCCATCATGCGGATGTACATCCAGCTGATTGGCAAGGATAGAGGCGCTACCGAACGGTGCCGCAGAAACTGCGCCCTGACGGGTTAACATGCCTTCGATTTGCACCACGCTATGACCCGGTACAAATGGTGCCAGATGCGCTTTCACACCGATCGGTCCCATACCCGGACCACCACCGCCGTGCGGAATGCAGAAAGTTTTATGCAGGTTGAGGTGCGAAACGTCCGCGCCAATAAAGCCCGGCGAGGTGATGCCAACCTGGGCGTTCATGTTCGCGCCATCAAGGTAAACCTGACCGCCGAACTGATGCACGACTTCACACACTTCACGGATCGTTTCTTCATACACGCCGTGGGTAGAAGGATAAGTCACCATGATACAGGAGAGGTTATCGCCCGCCTGTTCCGCTTTCGCGCGCAGATCAGTCAGATCGATGTTGCCGTTTTTATCACACGCCACAACCACCACCTGCATTCCTGCCATATGTGCAGAAGCGGGGTTAGTTCCGTGCGCAGAAGCCGGGATCAGGCAGATATCGCGATGCCCTTCGTTGCGGCTTTCATGATAATGACGAATCGCCAGCAGGCCCGCGTATTCGCCCTGTGCGCCGGAGTTCGGCTGCATACAAACGGCGTCGTAACCGGTCAGTTTCACCAGCCAGTCAGCCAGCTGCGCAATCATCTGCTGATAACCTTCAGCCTGTTCCGGCGGGCAGAACGGGTGCAGTTCGGCAAATTCCGGCCAGGTGATTGGGATCATCTCGGCGGCGGCGTTCAGTTTCATGGTGCAGGAACCCAGCGGGATCATCGCCTGATTCAGCGCCAGATCTTTACGCTCCAGCGAGTGCATATAGCGCATCATTTCGGTTTCGCTGTGGTAGCGATTAAACACCGGATGGGTGAGGATTTCGTCGTCGCGCAGCATCGCAGGCTGGATAGAGCGGCTGTCGTGAGCCACGTCTTTGTCCAGCGTGTCGATGTCCAGGCCGTGGTTATCGCCCAGCAGCACGTTGAAAAGCTGCATTACGTTTTCACGCGTGGTTGTTTCATCAAGGGTGATCCCAACCGCGTTCAGAATATCGCTACGCAGGTTGATTTCAGCCGCTTCGGCACGCGTCAGTACGCCCGCTTTGTCGGCCACTTCCACACACAAGGTGTCGAAATAGTGCGCATGGCGCAGTTTCAGACCTTTTTGTTGCAGGCCCGCCGCCAGGATATCGGTCAGACGGTGAATGCGGTTAGCGATACGTTTCAGGCCAACCGGGCCGTGATAAACGGCATACAGGCTGGCGATGTTTGCCAGCAGCACCTGGGAAGTACAAATGTTGGAGTTCGCTTTCTCACGGCGAATATGTTGCTCGCGAGTCTGCATCGCCATGCGCAGCGCGGTATTGCCAGCTGCATCTTTCGATACACCGATAATACGGCCCGGCATTGAGCGTTTGTATTCATCTTTCGCCGCAAAGAAGGCCGCGTGTGGGCCACCGTAGCCCATCGGCACGCCGAAGCGTTGCGCCGAACCAAAAACAATATCCGCGCCCTGTTTACCCGGCGCAGTTAACAGCACCAGCGCCATAATATCGGCGGCGACACTGACCACAATTTTGCGTGATTTCAGTTCGCTAATAAGCGCGGTGTAGTCGTGGATTTCACCGGTTGTGCCAACCTGCTGTAACAGCACGCCGAAGACGTCCTGATGGTCGAGCACTTTTTGCGCGTCATCGACAATCACTTCAAAACCAAAGGTTTCGGCACGAGTACGGACCACATCCAGCGTTTGCGGATGCACATCGGAAGCCACGAAGAAGCGGTTGGCATTTTTCAGTTTGCTGACGCGTTTCGCCATCGCCATTGCTTCGGCGGCAGCGGTGGCCTCGTCCAGAAGAGAAGCAGAGGCCATATCCAGTCCAGTCAAATCCAGCGTTACCTGCTGGAAGTTGAGCAGTGCTTCAAGGCGGCCCTGGGAGACTTCAGGTTGATACGGAGTGTACGCGGTATACCAGCCCGGATTTTCCAGCATGTTACGCAGGATAACCGGCGGTAGCTGCACGGCGGTGTAACCCATGCCGATGTAAGACGTGAAGCGTTTATTGCGACTGGCAATAGCCTTGAGTTCTGCCAGTGCGGCGTATTCGGTCGCCGGTGCGCCAACCTGCGGCGGGGTCGCAAGCTGAATATCTTTCGGCACAATCTGGCCGGTCAGCGCGTTTAACGATTGTGCACCAACGGCATTCAGCATTTCTTGCTGTTGCGCGGCGTCCGGTCCGATATGGCGTTCAATAAAAGCGCCGCTGTTTTCAAGCTGGCTTAACGTCTGTGTCATGAGCGATGGTTCCTGAAACGTGCAGTGAATTGTGAACCTCTCTCCTTACGAAGAGAGTGAGGGTGAGGCATAAATTTTCCTCACCCTGATCCTCTCCCGCAGAAGAGGAATAAAGCCGTTACTCGTCTTCTAACAATGCTTCGTATGCGGTCGCATCCAGCAGTGATTCCAGTTCGCTTTCATCGCTGGCTTTGATTTTAAAGATCCAGCCACCTGCATACGGTTCGCTGTTCACCAGTTCCGGGGAATCGCTCAGTGCGTCGTTTACCGCCACGATTTCACCGCTTACTGGCGCATAAATGTCTGACGCCGCTTTTACTGATTCGGCAACCGCGCAGTCATCGCCCGCGCTAACCGTTGCGCCCACTTCCGGCAGGTCAACAAACACCATATCGCCTAACAGCTCCTGGGCATGTTCGGTTATACCAACGGTGTAAGTGCCGTCGGCTTCTTTACGCAGCCATTCGTGTTCTTTGCTGTATTTCAGTTCTGCTGGTACGTTGCTCATCAATCAATCTCCAAAAAAGTAAATCACGCGACGGCTTTACCGTTACGCACAAAAACAGGTTTCGTCACTTTAACCGGCATTTCACGGTTGCGAATTTGCACAATCGCCGTTTCGCCAATACCTTCCGGCACGCGTGCCAGCGCAATGCTGTAACCCAGCGTCGGGGAGAAAGTCCCGCTGGTGATAATGCCTTCATGCTGGTTGCCCTGCGCATCGGTAAAACGTACCGGCAGTTCATTACGCAGCACGCCTTTTTCGGTCATCACCAGACCAACCAGTTTTTCTGTGCCATGCTCACGCTGCACTTCCAGGGCTTCACGACCGATGAAGTCACGATCTGCCGGTTCCCAGGCGATAGTCCAGCCCATGTTGGCGGCTAAAGGAGAAATAGTTTCGTCCATCTCCTGACCATAAAGATTCATGCCCGCTTCCAGACGCAGCGTGTCACGCGCGCCCAGACCGCATGGCTTAACGCCCGCTTCCACCAGCGCACGCCAGAAATCGGCCGCTTTTTCATTGGGCAGCGCAATTTCATAGCCCGCTTCACCGGTATAACCAGTGGTGGCAATAAACAGATCGCCCGCCTGCACGCCAAAGAACGGTTTCATCCCTTCCACCGCCTGACGCTGAGCATCATTAAACAGTGTGGCAGCTTTTGCCTGCGCATTCGGCCCTTGCACGGCAATCATGGAAAGGTCATCGCGAACGGTAATTTCGATGCCGAAAGGTTCAGCGTGTTGGGTAATCCAGGAGAGGTCTTTTTCGCGGGTGGCAGAGTTAACAACGAGGCGGAAGAAATCTTCAGTGAAGTAGTAGACGATGAGGTCATCTATCACACCGCCAGAGGCATTCAACATCCCCGAGTAAAGGGCTTTGCCGCTTTTGGTGAGCTTCGCCACATCGTTCACCAGCAGATAACGCAGAAACTCCCGGGTGCGGCTGCCGCGGAGATCGACGATGGTCATATGTGACACATCAAACATTCCGGCATCGGTACGTACCGCATGATGTTCGTCGATTTGCGAACCGTAATGCAGCGGCATCATCCAGCCGTGGAAATCCACCATGCGAGCGCCGCAAAGCGTGTGTTGTTCGTACAAAGGAGTCTGTTGTGCCATCTTGTCCTCATTGAATAAGCGGGGCTGACAACTTTTCATGGTGAAATTATCACCACGAAACCCAGCATCGGAGCCACTCCCGGTCCCCAACGCAATCGTTCTCTTTTGCCTGAACTTACCACCGAAACAGACTGTTAACCATAAGGTAAAATTGATCATCACATTAGCTTATGGTTAAAAAACGCCAAAATCGCGACAGAATAAAAAACCAAAAAACACACCAGTTTCTATATAAAGATGATGCCATTAGAAAGCTAATTTGAATAAGGCAATATTAAGAGCTAAAAAAATGTCAAAAAACACTAAATCAAAAAATAATGACATTAGAAAATATAATGCGAAAACGGAGGTGAAATTAGTTTATTTCAAATGAGGAAAATCTCCCGGCGAAAAAACCGGGAGATGAAAGTGTGATGGGTATCAAATAAACAGCAGAAGAGAAATTTTTAACGCAGCCATTCAGGCAAATCGTTTAATCCCATTGCCTGGCGGATAAGTTGTGGTTTAACGCCAGGAAGCGTGTCGGCCAGTTTCAAACCAATATCACGCAGCAGTTTTTTCGCCGGATTGGTACCGGAAAACAGATCGCGGAATCCCTGCATACCAGCCAGCATCAGCGCCGCACTGTGCTTGCGGCTACGCTCATACCGGCGCAGGTAAATGTACTGCCCGATGTCTTTCCCCTGACGATGCAACCGTTTCAGTTCAGCAATCAGCTCTGCAGCATCCATAAAGCCGAGATTTACTCCCTGCCCCGCCAGCGGGTGAATGGTATGCGCGGCGTCGCCCACCAGCACCAGACGGTGCGCGGCAAACTGGCGCGCATAACGCCCCGTCAGTGGGAACACCTGACGCGCGCTCTCAACCTTGCATAAGCCCAGGCGATTATCAAAAGCGATATTTAACGCGCGATTAAATTCATCTTCACTTGCCTGCTGCATCCGCTGCGCTTCCTCTGGCGACAGTGACCAGACAATTGAGCAAAGATGCGGATCGCTAAGCGGTAAAAAGGCCAGAATGCCTTCGCCATGGAAAACCTGCCGCGCCACCGCATCATGCGGTTCTTCCGTGCGAATGGTCGCTACCAGCGCGTGATGCTGATAATCCCAGAAAGTCAGCGGAATATCTGCTTTGTTGCGCAACCAGGAATTAGCACCGTCCGCGCCAATCACCAGACGCGCCGTTAACATGCTGCCATCTTTCAGCGTCAGGAAAGTTTCATTTTCTCCCCAGGCGACCTGCTGTAATTCTGCGGGGGCCAACAGAGTGATATCTGACGACTGCTGCGCTTTGTTCCACAGCGCGTAGTGAATCACTGAGTTTTCAACGATATGCCCAAGATGGCTATAGCCCATGCTTTGATCGTCAAACGAAATGTGACCAAAACTGTCTTTGTCCCACACTTCCATACCGTGATAACAACTGGCCCTACGAGAGAGAATGTCCTGCCAGACGCCAAGACGGGTGAGTAATTTTTCGCTGGCGGCATTGATAGCCGAAACGCGCAGTTGTGGTGGTGCATCCGCCGCCAGAGGTTCCGGTACGCGCTGCTCCAGTACGGCAACGCGTAAGCCGCTCCCCTGTAAGCCGCAGGCAACCGCCAGCCCCACCATGCCGCCACCAACAATGGCTACATCAACACTTTGCATTGTTTATTCCTTAAAACCGCCTTCAACGCGCCACCCAACCGAGGGTGCGCTGCGCCAGCACATCGCGTGCCGGGGTGAATAATTCCATCGTCATCAGTCCGATGTTGCGCCCGACAACCAGCGGTGCCCAACGGTTGGCAAAAAGATGTACCAGGCTGTCCGTGACGCCGATGGTTGCTTCGCGATCGCTCTGTCGACGCTGTTGATAGCGGCACAATATGCCGTAATCACCGATGTCTTCTCCGCGCTCATGCGCCTGAGTTAGGGTTTCCGCAAGGCTCATGACATCTCGCATACCGAGGTTAAACCCTTGCCCGGCAATCGGGTGCAGAGTTTGCGCCGCATTGCCCACCAGCACGGTACGATGGGTAATAGCTCTGGCGGCGCGGGTTAACGCCAGCGGATAAGCACTGCGTTTACCGGCGTGGGTAATTTTTCCAAGTCGCCAGCCAAAGGCCGACTGGAGTTCACGGCAAAACTTCTCGTCGCTCCACGACAGCACCTCTTCGCGCCGTTCCAGTGGATGACACCAGACCAGCGAACAGCGTCCGTCAGACATCGGCAACATCGCCAGCGGGCCATGTTGCGTGAAGCGTTCAAAAGCGCGGCCTTCGTGCGCAACGGAAGTCGCAACGTTGGCAATCACGGCCAGTTGTTCGTAAGGCTCCTGCTGCCAGTCAACGCCGCACGCGGTGGCTAACGCTGAATGGGTGCCATCAGCTGCTACCAGCACGCGGCCCGTCAGCGTCTCGCCACTCTCCAGCGTCACTTCAACGTGACTCTGAGTACGGGCAACGTTAGCCACGCGATCAGGGCAATGCAGCGTTACGCCAGGTGCTTTACGCAGCAATGCAAACAGCCGTTGCCCGACATTGTGCAATTCGACAACCTGTCCCAGCGCCGCCAGTTGGTAATCTTCTGCGGCGAGGGTGACAAATCCAGCGTGACCACGATCGCTGACATGCACGGTAGTGATGGCGGTTGCGTAATCCGCCAGAGATTGCCAGACGCCGATGCGCGCCAGTTGCTGACAGGTCCCCGCAGCCAGCGCAATAGCTCGTCCATCAAAGCCCGGATGAGCATGTGACTCTGGCGCGGTCGCTTCAATCAAATGTACCGGCAACGCCCCGTGACTTAACCGGGAAATAGCCAGCGCCAGCGTCGCGCCCGCCATGCCGCCACCGACGATGATTACGCTCATTGCTTTCTCGCAGCTGCCATCAACGCTTCGATTTCTTCCGGCTTTTTCACCACGCTGGCGGTGAGGTTTTCGTTACCGGTTTCGGTAATCACAATGTCGTCTTCAATACGAATGCCGATACCGCGATATTGTTCTGGCACATCCGCATCCGGCGCGATATACAGACCAGGCTCTACGGTCAGTACCATCCCCGGTTCCAGAATGCGCGAGCGATCCTGACCATAAACGCCAACGTCATGGACATCTAGCCCTAACCAGTGGCTAAGACCATGCATAAAGAAAGGACGATGGGCGTTCTGAGCGATCAGTTCATCAACATCACCTTTCAGAATGCCGAGTTTTACCAGGCCGCTAACCATGATGCGCACCACTTCACCAGTGACTTCCAGAATGGAAGTTCCCGGACGATACAGGCGCAAGCTGGTTTCGAGAGACTCCAGCACAATGTCGTAGATTTCACGCTGGGCCTGAGTGAATTTGCCGTTGACCGGGAAGGTGCGGGTAATATCGCCAGCGTAACCTTTGTATTCGCAACCCGCGTCAATCAACACCAGGTCGCCGTCGCGCATTTCACACTCGTTTTCGGTGTAGTGCAGAATGCAGCCGTTTTCACCGCTGCCGACAATGGTGTTATAGGACGGATAGCGCGCACCGTGGCGGTTAAATTCGTGGTGAATTTCGCCTTCCAGATGGTACTCGAACATTCCCGGACGGCATTTTTCCATCGCCCGGGTATGTGCCAGGGCGGTGATTTCTCCCGCGCGGCGGAGTACGGCAATCTCTTCTGGCGATTTGAACAGGCGCATTTCATGAACAACAGGACGCCAGTCGATCATCGTTGCCGGTGCGGTGAGATTTTGCCGCGAACCTTTACGCAGTTTTTCCAGCGCACTGTTCACGATTTCATCAGCATATGCATATTCGCCCTGGGCATGGTAAACCACATCCAGGCCGTTAAGTAGTTGATAAAGTTGCTGATTGATTTCGCTGAATGCCAGTGCGCGGTCAACGCCCAGTTTCTCTGGCGCGGCATCCTGGCCTAAGCGACGGCCAAACCAGATCTCCGCCGTCAGGTCGCGAACGCGGTTAAACAGAACGCTGTGGTTATGAGTGTCATCGCTTTTAATCAGCACCAGCACCGCTTCCGGTTCGTTAAAGCCGGTGAAGTACCAGAAGTCACTGTTCTGACGATAGGGGTATTCGCTGTCGGCGCTACGTGTTACTTCTGGTGCAGCAAAAATCAGCGCGGCGCTGCCGGGTTGCATTTGCTCCACCAGGGCCTGACGGCGACGCTGAAACTCTTGCCGGGATATCTCACTCATAACACTCTCCTTACGTTTTTTGTTTTTAGTGTAGAGTCGGTTTTTGTACTTCTGGCGCGGTCGGTTGCGGATGAGTAAAGGTGTCGTGGCATAACAGCGCGGCAACACGAACGTATTCGATGATCTCTTCAAGCGACATTTCAAGCTCTTCCTGATCTTCGTCTTCGTCGTAACCCAGTTGCGCAATGTTACGCAGATCGTCGATAGCTTCACCGGTTTCGCCGGTCACTTTATCCAGCTTCGGTTGCGTAACGCCAAGACCAAGCAGGAAGTGATTGACCCAACCTGCCAATGCATCAGCCCGATCGAAAACGCTGACATCATCGCCATCAGGCAGATAAAGCTGAAAAAGGAAGCCGTCATCCTGCAGGGCATCGCTGGTGGCAGAGTGCATTTTACGCAGTGCCTGTGCCAGCTCATGACCGAAAGCCATGCCTTCGTTCGTCAGGTCGTGAAGTAGCGGTAGCCATGAGCTGTCATCGTTACCGCCACATATCATCCCACTGATTAAACCATGCATCTCAGCAGGGGTCAGACCCGTCCCTTGTTGGTTCAGATACTGGTTCATTTCGTTGTAACCAGGCATTTCGTTCTGTATAGACATAAGCATTCGTCGTCAAAGGGAGGAATATTCATGATATGCTACCACTTTGGGCCCTGGTGGACCAGAAAAGGGCTTGTCTCTTCTCATCAGGGTAGCTATAGTGTCGCCCCTTCGCAGACCATGGGTCTAAAGACGAAGGCAGCGCAGTCAATCAGCAGGAAGGTGGCATGTCTGCACAACCCGTCGATATCCAAATTTTTGGCCGTTCACTGCGTGTGAACTGCCCGCCTGACCAAAGGGATGCGTTGAATCAGGCAGCGGACGATCTGAACCAACGGTTGCAAGATCTGAAAGAACGCACTAGAGTCACAAATACTGAACAGTTGGTCTTCATTGCCGCATTGAATATCAGCTATGAGTTAGCGCAAGAAAAAGCGAAGACTCGTGACTACGCGGCAAGTATGGAACAGCGTATTCGGATGCTGCAGCAGACCATAGAACAAGCGTTACTTGAACAAGGTCGCATCACCGAAAAAACTAACCAAAACTTTGAATGACACTTTTCGGTTTACTGTGGTAGAGTAACCGTGAAGACAAAATTTCTCTGAGATGTTCGCAAGCGGGCCAGTCCCCTGAGCCGATATTTCATACCACAAGAATGTGGCGCTCCGCGGTTGGTGAGCATGCTCGGTCCGTCCGAGAAGCCTTAAACTGCGACGATCACATTCACCTTGGAACAGGGTTCAGGTTACAGGCGGCATCTCGGAGATTCCCTTCTTATCTGGCACCAGCCATGACGCAACTACCAGAACTCCCACTGACATTATCCCGACAAGAAATCCGCAAAATGATTCGGCAACGTCGTCGTGCGTTAACGCCGGAACAACAGCAGGAAATGGGTCAACAAGCCGCTACCCGGATGATGACTTATCCCCCGGTGGTGATGGCGCATACGGTCGCTGTATTCCTCTCTTTTGATGGTGAACTCGACACCCAGCCGCTAATAGAACAACTCTGGCGCGCCGGTAAGCGCGTATATCTTCCAGTTTTGCATCCCTTTAGTGCCGGTAATTTGCTGTTCCTGAATTACCATCCGCAAAGCGAACTGGTGATGAACAGGTTGAAGATCCATGAGCCAAAACTGGATGTGCGTGACGTGCTACCCCTTTCCCGATTAGACGTGCTGATCACACCGCTGGTCGCCTTTGATGAGTACGGTCAGCGCCTGGGAATGGGCGGTGGTTTTTATGATCGGACCTTACAAAACTGGCAGCACTATAAAACGCAACCGGTGGGTTATGCGCATGATTGTCAGTTGGTGGAAAAACTCCCCGTTGAAGAGTGGGATATCCCTCTTCCTGCGGTGGTTACACCGTCGAAAGTCTGGGAGTGGTAAGGGCGATACACCTGCATCGCCCTGATTGACATCGTTGATTCTTTAACCTAATTTAGTGAGTAAGGGTAAGGGAGGATTGCTCCTCCCCTGTGACTGACTGTTAATAAGCTGGGAAACTTATGAGTAACAGTACAATCAGTATGATGGCAAGTCGCATCATAACCCTTCTCCTTCAAGCCCTCGCTTCGGTGAGGGCTTTACCGTTACAGCCCCATGCTGCCCAGCTATCGTAAGCTCTCTTTAAATAACCACAACGCATTGATCTACCTTTAAATCTTTTCTTCGAGCGTGCTCGAAAAACCCCATGCAAAACAGAGATAATTTTTGGGAAAAAGGATCTATTACGGCAGTAAACGTGGGCGATGAAGTGGCTATCAAAAAGTTCGGTTCAGGGCGATGCACCCCGCATCGCCCTGATTGACATCGTTGATTCTTTGACCTAATTTAGTGAGTAAGGGTAAGGGAGGATGACTCCTCCCCTGAGACTGACTGTTAATAAGCTCCGAAACTTATCAGTAACAGTACAATCAGTATGATGACAAGTCGCATCATAACCCTTCTCCTTTAAGCCCTCGCTTCGGTGAGGGCTTTACCGTTACAGCCCCATGCTGTCCCGCCATCGTAAATCCCCATTAAATAAACACAACGCATTGATCTGACTTTGATTTATTTTCTGGAGCAGACTCGCAAAGTAGAATGCGCAACGCGGCAACGGTGTGGAGAAGGGATAAAAAAACGGGCAAGTCAGTGACCTGCCCGTTAATTTTCAGAGAAGGGGAATTAGTACAGCAGACGGGCGCGAATGGTACCCGGAATAGCTTTCATTGCCTGCAGCGCTTTTTCGGCAACGTCTTCGTCAGCTTCAATATCAATAACTACATAACCCATCTGGGCGGAAGTTTGTAGATATTGCGCGGCGATGTTGACGCCCTGCTCGGCGAAGATTTTGTTCAGCGCAGTTAGCACGCCCGGACGGTTTTCGTGGATGTGCATCAGACGACGACCACCATGCAGTGGCAGCGAGACTTCCGGGAAGTTCACCGCAGAGAGCGTTGAGCCATTGTCAGAATACTTGATCAATTTACCCGCAACTTCCAGGCCGATATTCTCCTGCGCTTCCTGAGTCGAACCGCCAATGTGTGGCGTCAGAAGGACGTTGTCGAATTCACACAGTGGAGAGGTAAATGGATCGCTATTGGTCGCCGGTTCCGTCGGGAATACGTCGATTGCCGCCCCCGCCAGATGTTTGCTCGCCAGCGCATCACACAGCGCCGGAATATCCACCACAGTACCGCGCGAGGCATTAATCAGCAGCGAGCCGGGCTTCATTAGCGAAATCTCTTTCGCGCCCATCATATTTTTGGTGGACGGATTCTCTGGTACATGCAGACTCACCACATCGCTCATATTCAGCAGGTCAGAAAGATGCTGTACCTGAGTGGCGTTGCCCAGCGGCAGTTTGTTTTCAATATCATAAAAGTAAACATACATTCCCAGCGATTCAGCCAGAATGCCCAATTGCGTACCAATATGACCGTAGCCGATGATACCCAGCTTTTTGCCGCGCGCTTCAAAAGAACCCGCCGCCAGTTTGTTCCACACGCCACGGTGCGCTTTAGCATTGGCTTCCGGCACGCCGCGCAATAGCAGCAGCAGTTCGCCAATCACCAGCTCCGCAACAGAGCGCGTATTTGAGAACGGTGCGTTAAATACCGGGATCCCGCGCTTTGCCGCCGCATCCAGATCAACCTGGTTTGTTCCGATACAGAAACAGCCAATAGCGACCAGTTTTTCTGCGGCGTTGATCACGTCTTCAGTCAGATGGGTACGGGATCGCAGGCCGATGAAGTGGGCATCGCGGATGGATTCTTTTAATTGTTCATCATCCAGCGCGCCTTTGTGAAATTCGATGTTGGTGTAACCAGCTGCACGAAGGCTTTCCAGCGCCTTTTGGTGCACGCCTTCTACCAGCAGAAACTTAATCTTGTCTTTCTCCAGCGATACCTTTGCCATTTACCCAATCCTGTCTTTTGAAATGTTGTGTGCGGATTTGCATCCGCCTTTCAACATATCAAAAAATAATATTGCGGCAATATGAACGTTTGCGTCGCGATGTTGAGGAAATATCACGCAAAGGTAATTCTTGGATGAATATGCTGGTTTAGAGGATTTATTTAGAGCAATCGACAATTGCCTGGTAAAAGCGTGACACATGTCACCAAATTTAATGAAGAGAATTTTTTTAACGGGGGAGGTTCCCCCGTCAGATCATTTCACAATGGTTTTGACACCGTCAGGTGTGCCAATCAGCGCAACGTCCGCGCCACGGTTAGCAAACAAGCCAACAGTCACCACGCCAGGAATCGCATTTATGGCGTTTTCCATCGCTATCGGGTCAAGGATTTCCATGCCGTGGACGTCGAGGATCACGTTGCCATTATCGGTCACCACGCCCTGACGGTATTCCGGACGACCGCCCAGTTTCACCAGCTGACGCGCCACTGCACTACGTGCCATCGGGATAACTTCTACTGGCAGCGGGAATTTACCCAGAATATCAACCTGCTTGGAAGCGTCTGCAATACAGATAAATTTTTCTGCAACCGAAGCAATGATTTTTTCACGGGTCAGCGCCGCGCCGCCGCCTTTGATCATTTGCATGTGGCCGTTGATTTCATCTGCGCCATCAACGTAGATGCCAAGGCTGTCGACTTCGTTGAGATCAAAAACGTGAATGCCGAGGCTTTTCAGTTTTTCAGTGGAAGCATCTGAACTGGAAACGGCCCCTTCAATCTGGCCTTTCATTGTACCGAGCGCGTCAATAAAGTGTGCGGCGGTGGAACCTGTACCTACACCAACAATGGTGCCGGGCTGAACATACTGAAGTGCCGCCCATCCTACTGCTTTTTTCAATTCATCCTGCGTCATGATCGTTTCGCCTGTGGTATGAAATTTCACACGCATTATATACAAAAAAAGCGATTCAGACCCCGTTGGCAAGCCGCGTGGTTAACTCATCCATAAAATATCGCGCAATGGCGGGCATCCCCTTTCGCCCCGCAAATAAAGCATACAACGGTCTGGGTATGCCGCTCCACGGTGCGAACAGAGGCAATAACGCCACGCCATTCAACACAACCAGGGCGCGAACTCGCTGAGCGAAATGCATTAGCGCAAATCCCTGATCTTTTAAGCTGCGCGTTTAACCACGAATACAAATGTTACCCGCCGACGGCTTCGGTATATGCAACCTGACACAAAATTGTGTCATAGTGCAGGAAAAAGCATTTACCAGGAGCAGACAACAGCAATGAAACGCCCGGACTACAGAACATTACAGGCACTGGATGCGGTGATACGTGAACGAGGATTTGAGCGCGCGGCACAAAAGCTGTGCATTACACAATCAGCCGTCTCACAGCGCATTAAGCAACTGGAAAATATGTTCGGGCAGCCGCTGTTGGTGCGTACCGTTCCGCCGCGCCCGACGGAACAAGGGCAAAAACTGCTGGCACTGCTGCGCCAGGTGGAGTTGCTGGAAGAAGAGTGGCTGGGCGATGAACAAACCGGTTCGACTCCGCTGCTGCTTTCACTGGCGGTCAACGCCGACAGTCTGGCGACGTGGTTGCTTCCGGCACTGGCTCCTGTGTTGGCTGATTCGCCTATCCGCCTCAACTTGCAGGTAGAAGATGAAACCCGTACTCAGGAACGTCTGCGCCGCGGCGAAGTGGTCGGCGCGGTGAGTATTCAACATCAGGCGCTGCCGAGTTGCCTTGTCGATAAGCTCGGTGCGCTTGACTATCTGTTCGTCAGCTCAAAACCGTTTGCCGAAAAATATTTCCCTAACGGCGTAACGCGTTCGGCATTATTGAAAGCACCTGTGGTCGCCTTTGACCATCTTGACGATATGCACCAGGCCTTTTTGCAGCAAAACTTCGATCTGCCTCCAGGCAGCGTGCCCTGCCATATCGTTAATTCTTCAGAAGCGTTCGTGCAACTTGCTCGCCAGGGCACCACCTGCTGTATGATCCCGCACCTGCAAATCGAGAAAGAACTAGCCAGCGGTGAACTGATTGACTTAACGCCAGGCTATTTCCAACGCCGGATGCTCTACTGGCACCGCTTTGCTCCTGAAAGCCGCATGATGCGTAAAGTCACTGATGCGTTGCTCGATTATGGTCACAAAGTCCTTCGTCAGGATTAATCCATCAAATAATGCCTGATAGCACATATCAGGCGTTATCCTCACTTCTTTTTGTATTCCTTGAATCACATCACAAAATAGACAAATCTCAGGCGGCAAAAAACGACGTCTGAATGCATTTTTTTTGCTGGCGACAAACCCACGTAAAAAGCTCACCGTAAGCGCAAATACCCTCATTTTGATTGCGTTTTACGGAGCAAATAATGTCTAACGAGCAGGAGTGGCAACAGCTTGCCAACAAGGAATTGAGCCGTCGGGAGAAAACTGTCGACTCGCTGGTTCAGCAAACCGCGGAAGGGATCGCCATCAAGCCGCTGTATACCGAAGCCGATCTCGATAATCTGGAGGTGACAGGTACCCTTCCTGGTTTGCCGCCCTACGTTCGTGGCCCGCGTGCCACTATGTATACCGCCCAACCGTGGACCATCCGTCAGTATGCTGGTTTTTCAACAGCAAAAGAGTCCAACGCTTTTTATCGCCGTAACCTGGCCGCCGGGCAAAAAGGTCTTTCCGTTGCGTTTGACCTTGCCACCCACCGTGGCTACGACTCCGATAACCCACGCGTGGCGGGTGACGTCGGCAAAGCGGGCGTCGCTATCGACACCGTGGAAGATATGAAAGTCCTGTTCGACCAGATCCCGCTGGATAAAATGTCGGTTTCGATGACCATGAATGGCGCAGTGCTACCAGTACTGGCGTTTTATATCGTCGCCGCAGAAGAGCAAGGTGTTACACCTGATAAACTGACCGGCACCATTCAGAACGATATCCTCAAAGAGTACCTCTGCCGCAACACCTATATTTACCCACCAAAACCGTCAATGCGCATTATCGCCGACATCATCGCCTGGTGTTCCGGCAACATGCCGCGATTTAATACCATCAGTATCAGCGGGTTTACCACATGGGGGAAGCGGGTGCCAACTGCGTGCAGCAGGTAGCATTTACGCTCGCTGATGGGATTGAGTACATCAAAGCAGCAATCTCTGCCGGACTGAAAATTGATGACTTCGCTCCTCGCCTGTCGTTCTTCTTCGGTATCGGCATGGATCTGTTTATGAACGTCGCCATGTTGCGTGCGGCACGTTATTTATGGAGCGAAGCGGTCAGTGGATTTGGCGCACAGGATCCGAAATCACTGGCGCTGCGTACCCACTGCCAGACCTCAGGCTGGAGCCTGACTGAACAGGATCCGTATAACAACGTTATCCGCACCACCATTGAAGCACTGGCTGCGACGCTGGGCGGTACTCAGTCACTGCATACCAACGCCTTTGACGAAGCGCTTGGTTTGCCTACCGATTTCTCAGCACGCATTGCCCGCAACACCCAGATCATCATCCAGGAAGAATCAGAACTCTGCCGCACCGTCGATCCACTGGCCGGATCCTATTACATTGAGTCGCTGACCGATCAAATCGTCAAACAAGCCAGAGCTATTATCCAACAGATCGACGAAGCCGGTGGCATGGCGAAAGCGATCGAAGCAGGTCTGCCAAAACGAATGATCGAAGAGGCCTCAGCGCGCGAACAGTCGCTGATCGACCAGGGCAAGCGTGTCATCGTTGGTGTCAACAAGTACAAACTGGATCACGAAGACGAAACCGATGTACTTGAGATCGACAACGTGATGGTGCGTAACGAGCAAATTGCTTCGCTGGAACGCATTCGCGCCACCCGTGATGATGCCGCCGTAACCGCCGCGTTGAACGCCCTGACTCACGCCGCACAGCATAACGAAAACCTGCTGGCTGCCGCTGTTAATGCCGCTCGCGTTCGCGCCACCCTGGGTGAAATTTCCGATGCGCTGGAAGTCGCTTTCGACCGTTATCTGGTGCCAAGCCAGTGTGTTACCGGCGTGATTGCGCAAAGCTATCATCAGTCTGAGAAATCGGCCTCCGAGTTCGATGCCATTGTTGCGCAAACGGAGCAGTTCCTTGCCGACAATGGTCGTCGCCCGCGCATTCTGATCGCTAAGATGGGCCAGGATGGACACGATCGCGGCGCGAAAGTGATCGCCAGCGCCTATTCCGATCTCGGTTTCGACGTAGATTTAAGCCCGATGTTCTCTACACCTGAAGAGATCGCCCGCCTGGCCGTAGAAAACGACGTTCACGTAGTGGGCGCATCCTCACTGGCTGCCGGTCATAAAACGCTGATCCCGGAACTGGTCGAAGCGCTGAAAAAATGGGGACGCGAAGATATCTGCGTGGTCGCGGGTGGCGTCATTCCGCCGCAGGATTACGCCTTCCTGCAAGAGCGCGGCGTGGCGGCGATTTATGGTCCAGGTACACCTATGCTCGACAGTGTGCGCGACGTACTGAATCTGATAAGCCAGCATCATGATTAATGAAGCCACGCTGGCAGAAAGTATTCGCCGCTTACGTCAGGGTGAGCGTGCCACACTCGCCCAGGCCATGACGCTGGTGGAAAGCCGTCACCCGCGTCATCAGGCACTAAGCTACGCAGCTGCTTGATGCCATTATGCCGTACTGCGGTAACGCCCTGCGACTGGGCGTTACCGGCACACCCGGCGCGGGGAAAAGTACCTTTCTTGAAGCCTTTGGCATGTTGTTGATTCGTGAGGGATTAAAGGTCGCGGTTATTGCGGTCGATCCCAGCAGCCCGGTCACTGGCGGTAGCATTCTCGGGGATAAAACCCGCATGAATGACCTGGCGCGTGCCGAAGCGGCGTTTATTCGCCCGGTACCATCCTCCGGTCATCTGGGCGGTGCCAGTCAGCGAGCGCGGGAATTAATGCTGTTATGCGAAGCGGCGGGTTATGACGTAGTGATTGTCGAAACGGTTGGCGTCGGGCAGTCGGAAACGGAAGTCGCCCGCATGGTGGACTGTTTTATCTCGTTGCAAATTGCCGGTGGCGGCGATGATCTGCAGGGCATTAAAAAAGGGCTGATGGAAGTGGCTGATCTGCTCGTTATCAACAAAGACGATGGCGATAACCATACCAATGTCGCCATTGCCCGGCATATGTACGAGAGTGCCCTGCATATTCTGCGACGTAAATACGACGAATGGCAGCCACGGGTTCTGACTTGTAGCGCACTGGAAAAACGTGGAATCGATGAGATCTGGCACGCCATCATCGACTTCAAAACCGCGCTAACTGCCAGTGGTCGTTTACAACAAGTGCGGCAACAACAATCGGTGGAATGGCTGCGTAAGCAGACCGAAGAAGAAGTACTGAATCACCTGTTCGCGAATGAAGATTTCGATCGCTATTACCGCCAGACGCTTTTAGCGGTCAAAAACAATACGCTCTCACCGCGCACCGGCCTGCGGCAGCTCAGTGAATTTATCCAGACGCAATATTTTGATTAAAGGAATTTTTATGTCTTATCAGTATGTTAACGTTGTCACTATCAACAAAGTGGCGGTCATTGAGTTTAACTATGGCCGCAAACTTAATGCCTTAAGTAAAGTCTTTATTGATGATCTTATGCAGGCATTAAGCGATCTCAACCGGCCGGAAATTCGCTGTATCATTTTGCGCGCGCCGAGTGGATCCAAAGTCTTCTCCGCAGGCCACGATATTCACGAACTGCCGTCTGGCGGTCGCGATCCGCTCTCCTATGATGATCCATTGCGTCAAATCACCCGCATGATCCAAAAATTCCCGAAACCGATCATTTCGATGGTGGAAGGTAGTGTTTGGGGTGGCGCATTTGAAATGATCATGAGTTCCGATCTGATTATCGCCGCCAGTACCTCAACCTTCTCAATGACGCCTGTAAACCTCGGCGTCCCGTATAACCTGGTCGGCATTCACAACCTGACCCGCGACGCGGGCTTCCACATTGTCAAAGAACTGATTTTTACCGCTTCGCCAATCACCGCCCAGCGCGCGTTGGCTGTCGGCATCCTCAACCATGTTGTGGAAGTGGAAGAACTGGAAGATTTCACCTTACAAATGGCGCACCACATCTCTGAGAAAGCGCCGTTAGCCATTGCTGTTATCAAAGAAGAGCTGCGTGTACTGGGCGAAGCGCACACCATGAACTCCGATGAATTTGAACGTATTCAGGGGATGCGCCGCGCGGTTTATGACAGCGAAGATTACCAGGAAGGGATGAACGCTTTCCTCGAAAAACGTAAACCTAATTTCGTTGGTCATTAATCCCTGCGAACGAAGGAGTAAAAATGGAAACTCAGTGGACAAGGATGACCGCCAATGAAGCGGCAGAAATTATCCAGCATAACGACATGGTGGCATTTAGCGGCTTTACCCCGGCGGGTTCGCCGAAAGCCCTACCCACCGCGATTGCCCGCAGAGCTAACGAACAGCATGAGGCCAAAAAGCCGTATCAAATTCGCCTGCTGACGGGTGCGTCAATCAGCGCCGCCGCTGACGATGTACTTTCTGACGCCGATGCTGTTTCCTGGCGTGCGCCATATCAAACATCGTCCGGTTTACGTAAAAAGATCAATCAGGGCGCGGTGAGTTTCGTTGACCTGCATTTGAGCGAAGTGGCGCAAATGGTCAATTACGGTTTCTTCGGCGACATTGATGTTGCCGTCATTGAAGCATCGGCACTGGCACCGGATGGTCGAGTCTGGTTAACCAGCGGGATCGGTAATGCGCCGACCTGGCTGCTGCGAGCGAAGAAAGTGATCATTGAACTCAATAACTATCACGATCCGCGCGTTGCAGAACTGGCGGATATTGTGATCCCTGGCGCGCCACCGCGGCGCAATAGCGTGTCGATCTTCCATGCAATGGATCGCGTCGGTACCCGCTATGTGCAAATCGATCCGAAAAAGATTGTCGCCGTCGTGGAAACCAACTTGCCCGACGCCGGTAATATGCTGGATAAGCAAAATCCCATGTGCCAGCAGATTGCCGATAACGTGGTCACGTTCTTATTGCAGGAAATGGCGCATGGGCGTATTCCGCCGGAATTTCTGCCGCTGCAAAGTGGCGTGGGCAATATCAATAATGCGGTAATGGCGCGTCTGGGGGAAAACCCGGAAATTCCTCCGTTTATGATGTATTCGGAAGTGCTACAGGAATCGGTGGTGCATTTACTGGAAACCGGCAAAATCAGCGGGGCCAGCGCCTCCAGCCTGACAATCTCGGCCGATTCCCTGCGCAAGATTTACGACAATATGGATTACTTTGCCAGCCGCATTGTGTTGCGTCCGCAGGAGATTTCCAATAACCCGGAAATCATCCGTCGTCTGGGCGTCATCGCTCTGAACGTCGGCCTGGAGTTTGATATTTACGGGCATGCCAACTCAACGCACGTAGCCGGGGTCGATCTGATGAACGGCATCGGCGGCAGCGGTGATTTTGAACGCAACGCGTATCTGTCGATCTTTATGGCTCCGTCGATTGCTAAAGAAGGCAAGATCTCAACCGTCGTGCCAATGTGCAGCCATGTTGATCACAGCGAACACAGCGTCAAAGTGATCATCACCGAACAAGGGATCGCCGATCTGCGCGGTCTTTCCCCGCTTCAACGCGCCCGCACTATCATTGATAATTGTGCACATCCTATGTATCGGGATTATCTGCATCGCTATCTGGAAAATGCGCCCGGCGGACATATTCACCACGATCTTAGCCACGTCTTCGACTTACACCGTAATTTAATTGCAACCGGCTCGATGCTGGGTTAATGGTTTGTCCCGTCACGATCTTCAGCAATATGCTGAAGCATCGTGGCGGTATAACGATGATTTCTGATTGAATAAAGATATTCCTGCATATACATCGGCCTGTGCGGCGCATCAAAATATTTCAGCGTTGCCGGATTCACCAGTCGCCAGGCAAAATGCGGGATCACCGTCAGAAAATGTCCGCGCTCCACGGCGCTGATTTTGGCCATAAAACTGTAGGGACGATAAATAATGGTTGGATTGATCCCACAAGGTCGCATATTCGCATCAATCATTGCTTCGAAGTTGGCCCGGTTCTGAAAGCGCATTTGTAGCCAGGGCAGCTCCTGAAGCAGCTCTTGCTCTTGACGCTCTTCATAACGGCGAGAAACGAGAAAGCCTAATCGCAGCGGTGGTAGTTCACTGATAGTCAGGTTTTCCAGTTCCTGAACTCGTGCAGATACATGCTGTGGGGAGATAATAAAATCTAACTGGCGGTCAAAAAGATTATCGATAACGCCGTTTTCGCTGAACTCAACTGGCTGGGCGGTCACGCCTTCATACTTATCTCCGAGACTAATCAACTGATCGAAAATAATTGTCGGATAAGTATTATCTATGCCAATCACAATTTCTCGTGAACGACGTCCTGAGTTATGGATTTCATTATCAATCGCAGAAAGCCGTTGATAAACCGGGAACAGTTTTTGATACAGTTCCTGTCCGGCTTTATTGAGGCTGATATTATTATCTTTGCGGGTAAATAGCGTATAGCCAATTTGTTCTTCCAGCGCGGCAATGCTTTTACCAAATGGCGAAGCCGTCATATGGATTTTTTCTGCCGCCCGGGCAATATTATTGGTTTGCGCTAATAAAATGAAATTGCGCATCTTTTTCGAAATAAAAATGTCCATCCCCCTCCCCCGCATCCTTGTCCGCTTAACCGTTTCAGTCAGCCTATCCTTGATGAAACCGCGAGCAAAGATAGGTGATTACGTCATGGTTTTACAGAAAATTACAGAAAAAGGAGGCAATATCGGGTAAAGGCATTAGCCCGACGAATACGTCGGGCTACAAGTATTATTGTGCTGCAGGTGTTTTAGCGGGTTGTTGATCCACAGGTTCTAACTGGAAGACCACATCGACCTGATCATCAAACTGAATAGCGGCCTGCTCGTAAGTTTCCGGCGGACACCGGCGCGGCATCGGCTTTCATCATCCGCACCATTGGGCTGGGCTGATAGTTGAACATGGTAGCGCACGCTATATACCGGCCCCAGTTTACGATGAAAGCCGTTCGCCAGTTCCTGCGCCTGATGAATCGCGTTATCAATCGCTGCCTTACGCGCTTTGTCTTTATAGGCATCCGGCTGCGCCACGCCCAGCGACACAGAACGAATTTCGTTAAGACCCGCCTTCAGCGCGCCATCCAGCAAGGAATTCAGTTTGTCTAACTGACGGAGCGTGACTTCCACCGTTCTCACAGCGCGGTAGCCTTTCAGGATACTTTTACCATCCTGATAATCATAATCTGGCTGGGTGCGTAAGTTCGCTGAGCTGATATCTTTTTTCGCGATCTGATTGAGTTCAAGGAAGGAAATGTATTGTGCGACGCGCTCATCTGCCTGTTTCTTGGCAGTAGCGGCATCCTTCGCGGCCACGTTAACTTCAATCGCAAGAGTGGCAATGTCTGGCACCGCATCCACGCTTGCCGTACCGGAGGTGACAATATGCGGTCCATCCGGCAATTCGTTAGCCTGCGCTGCCATCCCGCTAATACCCATTAATGCCGCCAGGGCGATAACTTTGAACTTCACGTTAGTCTCTCCGTGTTAATTGACTTGCCCAAAATTCAGGACCTCTGGAGGCAAGCTTAGCGCCTCTGTTTTATTTTTCCATCAGATAGCGCCTAACTGAACAAGGCTTGTGCATGAGCAATACCGTCTCTCGCCAGCTGCAAGGCTATAAACCACATGACACATCCCACTACCAGATTGATAATGCGCTGTGATTTTGCCGTGCGCAGGCGCGGTGCCAGCCAGGCTGCGAGAATAGCCAGACCAAAGAACCACAGGAAAGAGGCGCTAATTGTCCCGAGCGCAAACCAACGTTTTGGTTCGACGTCAAGCTGCCCGCCAAGGCTGCCCAGTACAACAAAAGTATCCAGGTAAACATGCGGATTCAGCCAGGTCACTGCCAACATGGTGGCGATAATTTTCCATCTGCCTTGCTTCAGGACTTCGGCACTGGCTAACTCAATATTACTGCTCATTGCGGTTTTAAAAGCGCCAAAACCATACCACAGCAAGAAGGCTACGCCGCCCCAGGTGACCAGCGCCAGCAACCACGGCGACTGCATCAATAACGCGCTGCCACCAAAAATCCCGGCGCAAATCAGGACCAAATCGCTGATAGCACAAAGTAAGGCAATCATAATGTGGTACTGACGACGAATGCCCTGATTCATCACAAAAGCATTTTGTGGACCGAGCGGTAGGATCATAGCTGCGCCAAGCGCAAGACCTTGAAAGTAATAAGAAAACACGTTGGATATTCCGAATTAAGTATCTGATGCAGAGACTATATCGCGGGATTGTTATTAGCGGAAATTGATAATATTAATTGGCAATCAGAAAAACTAATAAGAGAGAGGCCAGAGAGTATTATCTGGCCTCAGCGTTGATTACGCAGCTTTGTCTTCTTTCACCCGCTTAAAGTTCACATCCATTTGCGGGTACGGGAAGCTGATACCGGCGGCATCAAATTCACGTTTAATACGCTCCAGCACATCCCAGTACACGTTTTGCAGATCGCCGCTGTTGCTCCAGACGCGGACCACGAAATTAATCGACGATGCACCAAGTTCGTTCAGGCGCACAGTCATTTCGCGATCTTTCAAAATGCGATCTTCAGACTGGATAATATTGGTCAGGATCTGCTTAACCTGATCGATATCGGAATCATACGCCACGCCAATAATAAATTCGTTACGGCGAACTGGCTCGCGGGAGAAGTTAATAATATTTCCGGCAATAATTTTACCGTTCGGAATAACGATAATTTTACCGTCTGCAGTACGCATGGTGGTGGAGAAAATCTGCACACTCAGCACAGTACCGGCTACGCCGCCGAGGTCAACATATTCTCCGGCACGGAACGGGCGGAACATGACAAGTAACACGCCAGCGGCCAGGTTAGACAGTGACCCCTGCAAAGCCAGACCAACAGCTAAGCCTGCGGCACCGAGTACAGCAATGACGGACGCGGTTTGTACACCCACGCGTCCCAGTGCAGCGATTAGAGTAAAGGCGATAATACCGTAACGGACTAATGCAGAAAGAAAATCAGCAACAGTGGCATCGATTTTACGGGAGATCATCAGGCGATTCACCGCGTTGGAAATCATCCGCGCGATAATCAAACCAACGATGATGATCGCGAGTGCCGCCACGATGTTTACTGCATAACTTAGCAGCAGCGCCTGGTTAGCTACCAGCCAGCTTCCCGCGCCGTTTATGCTATCGACAACATTCAAATCTTCCATTCAATATTCCTTTTCAACTGACTCAAAATGGAGAAATACACTCCGCCGCCTTATGACGGGCAGTCTGACAAGGGTAAACAAAAATAAAGCCAAATAGATCACAGATTTCTCATCTGAATCACCTTGCTTTTATGAAAAATCTCGCAGAGCGGGTTCGACAGATATCAATGCTTTAGTCATGCCGGATGTGGCGGAATTCATCCGGTTTACAAAACCTGCAAATTCAATATATTGCAGGATACGTGTAGGCCTGATAAGCGTAGCGCACATCAGGCACTTTTGTTTCTTTATGAAAGATCGCGCAGAGCGGGCCTTGAGATAAGCAGAAAGGAATATCTTACAGAACGTCGATCGCGTTCAGTTCCTGGAATGCTTTTTCCAGACGAGCAATCATCGAAGTCTGACCGGCACGCAGCCATACGCGCGGATCGTAGTATTTCCTTGTCTCGGTTGATTCTCGCCTTCG
>SCPN01000420.1_pt1 | contig 100584 bp, 111 predicted proteins | sample 6106831 | NCBI WGS metagenome assembly SCPN01 (sample SAMN10720447, study PRJNA508395) | human gut metagenome | isolation source: Participant 1, 0 month
ATATGTATCGCGATATCCAGATGATCCGCGCCATTATGTATCTGGCGATGGTACTGGTGATTGGCGTGGCCTGTTTCAACATCGTCTCCACCTTAGTGATGGCGGTGAAAGACAAGAGTGGCGATATCGCAGTATTAAGAACGCTGGGGGCGAAAGATGGTTTAATTCGCGCCATCTTTGTCTGGTATGGATTGCTGGCAGGGCTGTTCGGCAGCCTGTGTGGGGTGATTATCGGTGTGGTGGTTTCACTGCAACTTACCCCGATTATTGAGTGGATTGAAAAGTTGATCGGTCATCAGTTCCTCTCCAGCGATATCTATTTTATTGATTTCCTGCCATCGGAATTGCACTGGCTGGACGTCTTCTACGTACTGGTCACAGCATTGTTGCTGAGTCTTTTGGCAAGTTGGTATCCGGCGCGGCGCGCCAGTAATATTGACCCTGCGCGAGTCCTTAGCGGCCAGTAAAGGCAGTACATTAAAACAAGGAGCGGCAATGTATTACGGGTTTGATATTGGTGGAACAAAAATTGCGCTTGGCGTGTTGAGCGGTGGCAGTTGCAGTGGGAAAAGCGGGTGCCGACACCGCGTGACAGCTATGACGCATTTTTAGATGCAGTGTGTGAGCTGGTAGCTGAAGCTGACCAACGTTTTGGCTGTAAAGGTTCTGTCGGCATCGGTATTCCGGGAATGCCGGAAACAGAAGATGGTACGCTGTATGCCGCCAATGTCCCCGCTGCCAGCGGTAAACCGCTGCGTGCCGACCTGAGCGCACGTCTTGATCGCGATGTACGCCTTGATAACGATGCCAACTGTTTTGCCCTTTCAGAAGCCTGGGATGATGAATTTACTCAATATCCACTGGTGATGGGGTTGATTCTCGGCACCGGCGTTGGCGGCGGGCTGATTTTCAACGGCAAACCGATTACCGGTAAAAGCTACATTACCGGCGAGTTTGGCCATATGCGTCTGCCGGTTGATGCGTTAACCATGATGGGGTTGGATTTCCCGTTACGCCGCTGCGGCTGTGGTCAGCATGGCTGCATTGAAAATTATCTGTCTGGTCGCGGTTTTGCGTGGCTGTATCAACACTATTATCATCAACCGTTGCAGGCTCCCGAAATTATTGCGCTTTATGATCAAGGCGATGAGCAGGCAAGGGCGCACGTTGAGCGTTATCTGGATTTATTAGCGGTTTGTCTGGGAAATATCCTGACCATTGTTGACCCTGACCTGGTCGTCATTGGTGGTGGCTTATCGAATTTCCCGGCAATCACAACGCAACTGGCGGACAGGCTGCCTCGTCATCTCTTACCTGTAGCTCGTGTTCCGCGCATTGAACGCGCGCGCCACGGTGATGCGGGAGGAATGCGTGGTGCGGCCTTCCTACATCTAACCGATTAAACAACAGAGGTTGCTATGCTGTCGCGTCGGGGTCATCGGTTAAGTCGTTTTCGTAAAAATAAACGCCGCCTGCGCGAGCGTTTGCGTCAGCGTATTTTTTTCAGAGATAAAGTGGTGCCGGAAGCAATGGAAAAACCAAGAGTACTCGTACTGACAGGGGCAGGGATTTCTGCGGAATCAGGTATTCGTACCTTTCGCGCCGCAGATGGCCTGTGGGAAGAACATCGGGTTGAAGATGTGGCAACGCCGGAAGGTTTCGATCGCGATCCTGAACTGGTGCAAGCGTTTTATAACGCCCGTCGTCGACAGCTGCAGCAATGAAATCAGCCGCGCCGCATCTTGCGCTGGCTAAACTGCAAGACGCCCTCGGCGATCGCTTTTTGCTGGTAACGCAGAATATAGACAACCTGCATGAACGCGCAGGTAATACCAATGTCATTCATATGCATGGGGAATTGCTGAAAGTTCGTTGTTCGCAAAGTGGTCAGGTTCTCGACTGGACCGGAGACGTTACGCCAGAAGATAAATGCCATTGTTGCCAGTTCCCGGCACCCTTGCGCCCGCACGTCGTTTGGTTTGGCGAAATGCCACTCGGCATGGATGAAATTTATATGGCGTTGTCGATGGCTGATATTTTCATTGCCATTGGTACTTCCGGGCATGTTTATCCGGCGGCTGGGTTTGTTCACGAAGCGAAACTGCATGGCGCGCACACCGTGGAACTGAATCTCGAACCAAGTCAGGTCGGTAATGAATTTGCCGAGAAATATTACGGCCCGGCAAGCCAGGTGGTGCCTGAGTTTGTTGAAAAGTTGCTGAAGGGATTATAAAGCAGGAAGCATTGCCTGATGCGCTACGCTTATCAGGCCTACAAGGGGACGCAATTAATTGAATTTGCGGGTTTTGTGGGCCGGATAAGGCGTTCGCGCCCCATCCGGCATAATACACGCGCACTTTTCCGGCCTCTTTTATCGTTTACTCGTCAATAACAATGCGGCAATAAACGTACAGACACCAATTAGCCCTGCCCAGAGTGGCGATATTCTGGTAATCGCAAAGCTATTATCGATATACAAACATAAAGCCTGATAACCCATATTGGCAATAGTCATCGCCACTGCAAATTTTAACGCATAAATAAAACGAGTCGTGTAGCAAAAGATCCAGGAAAATAAGATAAACGTCGCAGCCCAGGCGATAAAACCTAATGTGTTGGTGCTGCCGGGGGGAGCATTTTCATGCTGTTGTCCTGGATGCGGATAATACGTCAGTGGCGGCGTCGGTTGTTTTAATATCTGTGCTTGTAGAACAGCCAATGCATTATTGATTCCCTGATACCAGAGATCTGCATTTAAATAAGCCAGCGTGTGATTTTCTATCAGAAGGCCGAGATGTTTATCGTCCAGACCACTTTCAACCTGGCCGTTGGTGATCATAATTAACCGTGGTTCGCGGGTAGTAAATAGTAACAGAACACTTCCTTTTACATTACTCAATGAAGATGACGCATGCGCCAGCATCGCTTTACCATTTTGTCTGAGACTGGCTTCATTATTAATGTCGGGTAAAATCACAATAAACGGTGCAATTCCCGTTTGTTGGCGAAAAAGCTCGGCTTTACGTGCGATCTCTTCAGCATCCGGTACAGTACCGGTAACATCCGTAAAAAGTGTCTTCATTATTGGAATCAATGGTTTACTGGTTGCTACCAGAGGCAGGAGTATCAGTAAACTGAGCAGTATAATGAATTTTTTTATGGGCGGGACTTCCGTTTCCTGCGAGATTTTTTGGTGGAGGGGAGCGTGATTATCAGACCGACACTACCGAAAATAATGCCTGCTATGCCAACAAAGCCCCATTTAAAAAAATTAACCCAGGGATTGTTTATTTCGGCTTGTTCTGGATGCCGGCGGATAATAGACATTGACTCTGTCACCTTCGCTATCTTCATAAAATCACACCGATATTCGAATTGAAAATTAGCGTGTAATCTGGCGTAGGGCGAAAGGCAACCACTGGATACCAGGAACCATTATCATCGACGTCGTTTGAGTGATTGTTGTACCAAACGGCATCAACAATGATTCCTTCTGTATGAACCGCGCTTTTGGTAAAAGTAAAATGGTAATAAAAGATGATTGCAGAAATAACGAGCAATATCAGACCGATACCGAGAAAAGCGCGGGATAAAACTTTACTGTCCTGACTCATTAGCCACATCCTTGCTAACTAAAAAACGGGCGGTAATACCACCGCCCGTTTGCTGAATTAACGTCCTGCTTTCAGCTTCTGATAATACTCTTCATAAATGCTGCTGGCTGCGCCAACGTCATTCTGCCATTCGCCATTTTTAATGGTTTCAGCATCGGGGTAGAGCGTTTTATCGTTCGCCACTTCTGGACTTAACAGCTTACGCGCCGCAAGGTTTGGCGTTGGATAACCGATAGTTTCAGCAACCTGTTTTGCCACATCCGGGCGCAGCAGGAAGTTGATCAATTTCAGCGCGCCTTCTTTGTTTTTGGCATTTGCCGGGATCGCCAGGCTGTCCATCCAGAATATGCCGCCTTCTTTCGGCCACACCACGTCAATTGGCGTACCCGCCTGGCGTGCAACGAAAGCAGAGCCGTTCCAGATCATGCCGAGGTTAACTTCGCCTTCCATGTACGGGTTAGCCGGGTTATCGGAGTTAAACGCTGCGACGTTTGGCATCAGTTTTTTCAGCTCGTTATATGCAGCTTCAATCTCTTTCGGATCGGTAGTGTTACCGGAGTAGCCCAGTTTGCGCAGCGCCATCTGGAACACTTCACGGGCATCGTCGGTCAGCAGCAGGCTACCTTTGTACTCAGGCTTCCACAGATCGGCCCAGCTGGTAACGGATTTCGGATCTACCGCATCACCGTTAACGCCAATCGCCGTCGCCCCCCAGATATACGGAATGGAGTAGTCGTTATTCGGGTCAAACGGCTTGTTGAGCATGTCTGGATCGAGGTTGCTGAAATTGCTTAACTTCGACTTGTCGATCTTCTGGATCATCCCTTCTTTACGCATTTTATCGACGTAATAGGTTGAAGGAACCACCAGGTCGTAGGCACCGTCTTTGTACGTTTTCAACTTGGCGTACATGGTTTCGTTCGACTCGTAAGTCGAATAGATAACCTTAATACCGGTTTCTTTGGTGAACTGTTCAAGCAGTCCTGGCGGCACGTACTCGGTCCAGTTGTAGAAATACAGCGTATTGTTGTCATCGGCGTGAGCGGCGCTCATGCCCAGTGCCAGAGCACCCGCCGCGAGCAGGTGGCGTGACCATTTTTTCATTTAACGTCCCCTGTGTTACCTTTCGTTTTATCACGAGCAATAAGCTGGCTGGCAATTACCATCACCAGCGACAGCACCAGTAATATGGTTGCCAGCGCGTTAACTTCCGGCGATACGCCGACTTTGACCATCGAATAAATTTTTAACGGCAGAATTTCATAGCTTGGTCCGGTGACGAACGAAGAAACTACTACATCGTCCATCGACAGGGTAAAGCTTAACACCCAGCCCGCCGCCACCGCAGGCATTGCCAGTGGCAGAATGATTTTTCGCAGAATGGTAAATTCACTGGCACCGAGATCTTTCGCCGCTTCCAGCATCCGCACGTCAAAACCTTTCAGGCGCGAATACACCGTCACCACCACAAACGGCAGGCAGAAGGTGATATGCGAGAACAGCAGCGACCAGAAGCCAAGCTGAATACCCAGCAGCATAAACAGCACCAGCAGAGAAATCGCCATCACAATATCTGGCGACATCATCACCACAAACAGCATTCCGCTAACGAACGGCTTACCGCGAAAGCGATAACGGTACAGCGCAACTGCCGTCAGTGAACCGATAAGCGTAGCAAACGTCGCCGAAAACACCGCCATTGTTAGTGAATGCTGTGCTGCCTGTAACAGGCTGTCGTTGTTCATCAGCAGGCTATACCATTTGGTGGTAAAACCCTGCCAGTTGATGCCAAAGCGCGAGCTGTTAAAGGAGTTCACAATCAAAATAATGATTGGGATATACAGGTACGCGTAGATAGCGGTCATAAAACCGCCGCGAAGCAGTCGACCGATCATTCGAGTTCCACCTTCTTATTCAGCAAACGAGAAGCGCGCCAGTAAACCAGCAACATCAGGCCCATTACGATAGTCAGCGTAATGCTGGTGGCTGCACCAAACGGCCAGTCACGAATATTGAGGAACTGGACCTTGATGACGTTACCGATCAGCAGGTTTTTCGCACCGCCCATCAGGTCGGATACATAGAACAGGCCCATCGCTGGCAGCATCACCAGCAGACATCCGGCAATAATTCCCGGCATCGTCAGTGGAATAATGATACGGATAAAAGTCTGTAACTTGCTGGCACCGAGATCGCGCGCCGCCTCAAGCAACGGCTTATCCAGTTTTTCGATACTGGAGTACAGCGGCATCACCATAAACGGTAGCAGAATGTAAACCAGACCGATAATCACCGCACTGGGCGTGAACATGATACGAATTGGTGTGTCGATAACGCCCAGCCAGAGCAAAAACTCGTTGAGATAGCCTTTGGTGCTGAGGAAAATTTTCAGCCCGTAGATACGAATCAATGAGTTGGTCCAGAAGGGAACAATCAGCAGAAACAGCAGCAGCGGACGCACCTTGTGTGGCAGCTTCGCCAGAAACCAGGCAAACGGGTAGCCCAGCACCAGGCAGGCGAGGGTGGCGATCAGCGCCATATTCAGCGAGTGCAATAGCACTTCAAAATAGAGCGGATCGAGCAGACGCGTGTAGTTATCCAGCGTAAAGACCATTTTGACGAAACTGGCGTCGTCGCGGGTCAAAAAGCTGGTGCCAATGATCATCAGGTTGGGCAGAAAGACAAACAACACAAGCCAACCGACAATAGTGACAATCACTACATTCTGGAACTTACTTGTGTTCTTCATCAGCCAGTACGACCTCCCAGCTTTCTACCCAATTAATGGCCATTTTTTGGTCGAGAGAGTGGTCAAAGTCAGGGTCGTCTTCATTGAAGAATTCGCTGACCATCACCATCTTGCCATTTTCAAGTTCAACAACCGACTCCAGCGTCATGCCTTTGTAGTTACGCTCGCGAACGTAACCAATCAGCCCTTCAGCGTGGTTGTCGTCGTTAATCTCTTCAACACGTAAGTCTTCCGGGCGCAGCAGAACATGCAGTTTTTGCCCCGGTTCAACGGCGAAGTTAACGTAGATATTACATTCGCGGCCTTCAACGTTGGCGCGTACGCGCTGCTCGTCGAGACGTTCGATGACCGTGGCGTTAAACATATTGATTTCGCCAATGAAGCCGGCAACAAACAGGTTTTTCGGCTCTTCGTAGATTTCACGCGGCGTGCCGTCTTGCTCAATGCGACCATCGCGCATCACCACAATCCTGTCCGACATGGTGAGTGCTTCTTCCTGGTCGTGAGTCACGAAGACGAATGTAATGCCAAGCTTACGCTGTAACGCTTTCAGCTCGTTCTGCATTTGCTTACGCAGTTTGTAATCCAGCGCTGAGAGCGACTCATCCAGCAACAACAGACGAGGCTTGTTAACCACCGCGCGGGCAATGGCGACGCGTTGCTGTTGACCACCAGAGAGCTGATGCGGTTTGCGTTGAGCGAAGGTTTCCAGCTGCACCATCCGCAGGGCTTCCATCACGCGGGGCGTAATTTCAGCAGCGGGGGTTTTTTGCATGCGCAACCCAAAGGCCACATTTTCGAACACGGTCATGTGGGGGAAAAGTGCGTAGCTTTGGAAAACAGTGTTCACATAGCGGTTTTCCGCCGGAACGTGGGTGATGTCCTCGTTATCCAGCATGATGCGTCCGGAATCAACAGTTTCCAGACCTGCAATCAGGCGAAGAACGGTTGTTTTACCGCAGCCAGAAGGGCCAAGCAGCGTGAGGAACTCGCCATTGTTGATAGTCAGATCCAGCTGGGGAATGACCTCTTTACCATCAAAGCATTTGCGAATTCCCGCCAATTGCACCAGCGGTGAAAGCGAACTCGGTTGTTTATTCAATTTTTTACTCTGTCCCATGTAAACGCAACGGATGGCTTACCGATGCGGGGTTTGTGGTTAACCACCTTGGTGACTCTTAATGAGGGCGGTAATTCTACGGCAAACCGCTTGAATCGCCAATCTTTGTTGTGAATTACTGGCTTAGCTTTATATTCATTAAGGTAATGCTGATAAATATTCCCGCTTGCAGGGGTAAAAGTGACCTGACGCAATATTTGTCTTTTCTTGCTTCTTAATAATGTTGTCACAAAAAGTGAGGGTGACTACATGGATAAACTACTTGAGCGATTTTTGAACTACGTGTCTCTGGATACCCAATCAAAAGCAGGGGTGAGACAGGTTCCCAGCACGGAAGGCCAATGGAAGTTATTGCATCTGCTGAAAGAGCAGCTCGAAGAGATGGGGCTTATCAATGTGACCTTAAGTGAGAAGGGCACTTTGATGGCGACGTTACCGGCTAACGTCCCTGGCAATATCCCGGCGATTGGCTTTATTTCTCATGTGGATACCTCACCGGATTGCAGCGGCAAAAATGTGAATCCGCAAATTGTTGAAAACTATCGCGGTGGCGATATTGCGCTGGGTATCGGCGATGAAGTTTTATCACCGGTTATGTTCCCGGTGCTGCATCAGCTACTGGGTCAGACGCTGATTACTACCGATGGTAAAACCTTGTTAGGTGCCGATGACAAAGCCGGTATTGCAGAAATCATGACCGCGCTGGCGGTATTGCAACAGAAAAACATTCCGCATGGTGATATTCGCGTCGCCTTTACCCCGGATGAAGAAGTGGGCAAAGGGGCGAAACATTTTGATGTTGATGCCTTCGATGCCCGCTGGGCTTACACTGTTGACGGTGGTGGCGTAGGCGAACTGGAGTTTGAAAACTTCAACGCCGCATCGGTCAATATCAAAATTGTCGGTAACAATGTTCATCCGGGCACGGCGAAAGGAGTGATGGTAAATGCGCTGTCGCTGGCGGCACGTATTCATGCGGAAGTTCCGGCGGATGAAAGCCCGGAAATGACAGAAGGCTATGAAGGTTTCTATCACCTGGCGAGCATGAAAGGCACCGTTGACCGAGCCGATATGCACTACATCATCCGTGATTTCGACCGTAAACAGTTTGAAGCGCGTAAACGTAAAATGATGGAGATCGCCAAAAAAGTGGGCAAAGGGTTACATCCTGATTGCTACATTGAACTGGTGATTGAAGACAGTTACTACAATATGCGCGAGAAAGTGGTTGAGCATCCGCATATTATCGATATCGCCCAGCAGGCGATGCGTGACTGCGATATTGAACCGGAACTGAAACCGATCCGCGGCGGTACCGACGGCGCGCAGTTGTCGTTTATGGGATTACCGTGCCCGAACCTGTTCACTGGCGGTTACAACTATCATGGTAAGCATGAGTTTGTGACTCTGGAAGGTATGGAAAAAGCGGTGCAGGTGATTGTCCGTATTGCCGAGTTAACGGCGCAACGGAAGTCGTGATTGCCCGATGCGTATGTGGACTGCCAATTACCGGGATGAAACCGTTATATTGATACTGGTCAACATACTTATCGTGCCTACAGGCGTTCAGTGCATGTAGGCACGATAAGGCGCAATCAGCGCCGCATCCGGCTTAAATCCAAACTTACCCTTCGAAGAACCAATACCCGCTATTGACCAGCGCCGCGAGCATCGCGAGGAATGACGGATCTTCCAGCGCATCGCCAAAATTCTCCGCAGTCAGCGCAATGTTGCTGGCGAGTGCATCCAGTGCCGGACGGTGCGGGGAATCGATCTTCTCACCATTGGCATACACGTCGTCGCCAATGCGCAATACGCGCAGACCACCCAGGCGCACCAGCACTTCACCTTGTTTCAGCGCATCGTAGATTTCATCTGGCTGATAAGGCGGTTCCGGCGGCGCGATATCCAGTTCATGACGTGACTGGGATATAAACTCGCCAAACCATTGCTTAAAGTGTTCCGGCTGGTTGATCAATTCGAGCATCATCTCACGCAGTTTATCCATCTCTTGCGGCAGAACGTCCGCAGGATGAGCGCGAGGTGGAACATCCGGATCGCTGTAGTAGTTGCCGCCCAGTTCACGTTGCAGCACATAATCGGCAAATCCGCTAATTAATTCCCGCGTATTTGGCGCGCGAAAACCCACGGAATAGTTCATCGCATTTTCCAGCGCGTAGCCTTCATGCGGGAATCCTGGCGGAATATAAAGAATATCGCCAGGCTCCAGCTCTTCATCGATGATGGCTTCGAACGGATCGACCTGTAACAGATCCGGGTGCGGACAGTGCTGTTTCATTTGCAGCTTTTCGCCCACTCGCCAGCGACGACGACCGGTACCCTGAATGATAAACACGTCGTACTGATCGAGATGCGGGCCGACGCCGCCGCCCGGTACAGAAAAAGAGATCATCAGATCATCAATACGCCAGTCCGGTAGTTCACGGAACGGTCGCATCAGCGCGGCGGTCGGCTCATGCCAGTGGTTCACTGCCTGTACCAGTAATGACCAGTTGGTTTCACCGAGATGATCGTAGCTTTCGAACGGGCCGTGGCTGACCTGCCATTTGCCATCCTGGTGACTGACCAGTCGACTGTCAACTTCGCTTTCCATCGCCAGACCCGCCAACTCGTCTGGAGAGATCGGGTCAATAAAATTATTAAAGCCGCGTTTTAACACCACCGGGCGTTTCTGCCAGTGACGTTCAAGAAAATCGGGCCAGTTAAGAGTGAGTTGGTATTCCATGTTAAGCATCCACAGGCTGGTATCTGCAACCGATTATAACGGATGCTTAACGTAATGCGTGAAGTATGGACATATTTATTCATCTTTCGGCGCAGAATGCTGGCGACCAAAAATCACCTCCATCCGCGCACCGCCTGCTCTCTCCGGCGACGATTTTACCCTCATATTGCTCGGTGATTTCGCGGGCTACCGCCAGCCCTACACCTTGCCAGGGCGTAAAGTATCAACCCGTTGACCACGGTCGAAAATGACCTCTCGCTTGCTTAATGGAATACCGGGGCCATCATCCTCGACCACAATATAGAGATGCTCGTCGGTTTGCCTTGCAGAAATTTCGACAAACTCGAGGCAATATTTACAGGCATTATCCAGCACGTTGCCCATCACCTCGACAAAATCGTTCTGCTCACCGACAAAGCTGATCTCTGGCGAAATATCGAGAGAGATATTGACCCCTTTGCGTTGATACACTTTGTTCAGCGCTGAGGTGAGATTGTCCAGCAGTGGGGCGACCGGATGCAGCTCGCGGCTGAGCAATGTCCCGCCGCGCATACTGGCACGATGCAGGTAGTAGCCAATTTGCTGTGAAATGCGGCTGATTTGCTCCAGCATTACCGGCTCAGCATCACTGACGCTCATCTTTTCACTACGCAGAGAACGCAGCGTACTTTGCAGCACCGCCAGTGGCGTTTTCAGACTATGGGTCAGGTCGGTGAGCGTCGTACGGTATTTGTCGTAACGTTCGCGTTCACTTTTTAACAATCGGTTCAGGTTTCGTACCAGACTGGTCAGTTCTCGCGTTGTGGCTGGATTGAGAATTCGCGGTTATGTTCTTCCAGTTCGCGGACTTCTTTTGCAGGGCTTCGATGGGGCGTAAACTCCACCAGGCGGCGACCACAGCCGGGATCACTAACAGCAGATTGGCTGAGAGCACATAGATAAACCAGCTCCAGACCATATAGGAACTTTTTAGCTCCACCGGAATGGTATCCACCACCACAATGGTTAATTTTGGCATCCGCGATGTTGCCGGGTAGACGTTTACTGCCACCGAGTGGGTCATCTCCGCGTCGTCATCATCTTCCCGCACTTCCTGCAACTGTTGCTGTATCGAATGATCTCCACTCAGCAAGAGGCTGGTATCGTTAACATCCGCTTCAATTTCATGAAAACCATTCGATTTCAGCCAGTCAGGCTGGATCATCTTCATCAGCCAGGGCACGTCACGTTGCGCCCATAAAAGCTGCCCGTTCTCATCATAAATTAGCGTCATGGTGGGGCTTTGCTTGTCGATATTTTCGGGTAACTCGACATGCAACTTATTGTTTTCCCACTTCGCAAGGGTATAGAACAGATTGCTCTCGCCACGTAACAGCCGAAACGTAGTTTTATCGAAACTGACGCTATAACCGATCAGCGCGACCATTCCGTAGGCAAGCGAAAGCACCAGTACTACCGCTGCCGTTGCCAACAGAAAACGTACCCGCAGCGAGAGCGGGAAAAAAAGACGCAGTAATTTTTTCATCAGCGCAATTCGAACAGGTAGCCCTGGCCGCGAACGGTGGTAATGACTTCTTGCGGATATTGTGCCTGAATTTTTTTGCGCAGACGTCCCATCAGTACATCAATGGTATGGCTTTCCCGCAGCTCCGCATCCGGATAGAGTTGGAGCATTAACGAATCTTTGCTCACCACTTTGCCATTATTGCGTATCAACGTTTCCATAATGGTGTATTCGAACGCGGTCAGTTTGATCACTTCGTCATTAATAGATAATTCACGGCGAGAGAGATCAACCTGAAACGGTGGTAGCGAAATGACCTGTGAAGCCAGACCGCTATTACGCCGCATTAATGCCTGCATTCGCGCCATCACCTCTTCAATATGAAATGGTTTAGTCACGTAATCATCAGCACCAGCACTTAATACTTCGACTTTGTCCTGCCAGCTTTCACGGGCGGTTAATACCAGAATCGGCAGTGAAACATCATTGCTACGCCAGCGGCGAATCAGTGACAGACCGTCCTCGTCAGGCAATCCGAGATCGACAATCGCAATATCCGGTAAATGTTCATTGAGATAATAATCGGCTTCTTTGGCATCTTCTGCGTCATCGACCTGATGACCAGCATCCTGAATCTGAACTTTAAGGTGGTGACGTAACAACGCATTGTCTTCAACAACCAGTACGCGCATTTTTATTTCTCCCTGTCTTAATTATTAAAATAGTGTAACGCGATTATGTGTTTATGGGGGTAAACATTAAATAAACCAGCGGGGAGGGGAGGTAAAGTGAAAAAAGAAAAAGTGGATAATTTTAATAAACAGGCCGGACAGCATCGCCATCCGGCACTGATACGAGTTTATTTCAGCTCATCAACCATGGTGATAGCTCGACCAATATAGTTAGCCGGCGTCATCGCTTTCAGGCGGGCTTTCTCTTCTTCTGGCAACGCCAGACCATCGATAAACTGCTTCATGCCTTCGGCGTCAACGCGCTTACCGCGAGTCAGCTCTTTCAGCTTCTCGTACGGTTTTTCGATGCCATAGCGACGCATAACTGTCTGGATTGGCTCAGCCAGCACTTCCCAGTTGTGATCCAGCTCATCCAGCAGATGGTCACGGTTTACTTCCAGTTTGCTCACGCCTTTCAGGGTGGATTGATACGCAATCAGCGCATAACCGATACCCACGCCGAGGTTACGCAGCACGGTGGAGTCGGTCAGGTCACGCTGCCAGCGGGAAACCGGCAGTTTGCTTGCCAGATGCTGCAATACCGCGTTGGAAAGGCCCAGATTCCCTTCGGAGTTTTCGAAGTCAATCGGGTTAACTTTATGCGGCATGGTGGAAGAACCAATCTCACCAGCAATGGTTTTCTGTTTGAAGTGGTTAAGGGCGATATAACCCCAGACGTCACGGTCAAAGTCGATCAGAATGGTGTTGAAGCGCGCAACGCAATCAAACAATTCGGCAATGTAGTCGTGCGGTTCGATCTGGGTGGTGTACGGGTTCCACTGAATACCCAGCGAGGTGACGAACTCTTCGCTGAACTGATGCCAGTCAACTTCCGGGTAAGCGGCGATATGGGCGTTATAGTTACCGACCGCGCCGTTGATTTTGCCGAGGATCTCCACCTGATTAAGCTGGCGGTACTGGCGCTCCATACGGTAGGCGACGTTTGCCATCTCTTTACCGATGGTTGACGGCGTGGCTGGCTGACCGTGGGTACGAGACAGCAGCGGGATATCGCGGTACTGAACGGCGAGATCTTTAATGCCATCAATCAGTTGACGCCAGTACGGCAGGATCACTTCATCACGCGCGGTTTTCAGCATTAATGCGTGGGAGAGGTTATTGATATCTTCCGAAGTACAGGCAAAGTGGATGAATTCAGAAACCGCGTGCAGTTCCGGGATCTCCGCCACTTTTTCTTTCAGGAAATACTCAACCGCTTTAACGTCGTGGTTAGTGGTACGCTCGATGGTTTTGATGCGTGCGGCATCTTCTTCGCTGAAATTGGCGACAATTGCATCAAGGTAACCGATTGCGTCGGCAGCAAAAGCAGGAACTTCCTTGATCGCTGCGTGCGCGGCCAGTTTTTGCAGCCAACGTACTTCAACTTGTACACGGAATTTCAGCAAACCATATTCGCTGAAAATCCCGCGCAGCGCGCTGACTTTATCGCCGTAGCGTCCATCGACAGGGGAAACGGCGGTCAGTGAGGATAATTCCATAGATCACAACTCCGGGGTTAAATGAGCAAGAATTTGTTTTGCCTGAGTGGTCAGGCGATTACGAGAAAACATCAGTTGCAGACGTCCGCCGCCGACCTGGTGCCAGAGCACGGCGGCGCGAATGCCTGCCAGCAGGGTTGCGCGAACTTTCGCCTGCACTTGTGGGCTTTGCAGTACAGCAGGGGAACCGGTGACCTGAATGCGCGGGCCAAGCGGGCTGATCACATCAACATAGATAGCAGCCATCGCGCTCATCAGCGTTTCGGACTGTAAATCGAAGTGTTCGAGCTGGCGTTGCAGGCCGTTGATCCGGTTGCCCAGAGTGTCGAGCGCGCCTTTCGCTGAGGAGAGTTTGCGCTCAAGCACCATCAAGCTGAGTGTGTAGCGGGTTAATTCGGCGTTTAAGCCCTGGCGACTGCTGGCATTGAGCACGCCGAGCAGGGTTTCCAGCCCGACGCGCAGGTTGGCTTCGCTACCGCCAAAAACCGCCAGCGTCGAGCTGGGGTTCATATCAATAATACTGTTGAGTGAGACGTGTAGCGCATCGGCATCACAATGCCCCTGGTGAGCGAGTTGTTGCACCAGGCGTGCCGACTGACAAATACCGGCCAGGGCGAGGGTGATGTCATAGTAATTCTTTGCCACGTTCACTGCTTCCTTGTTTTAAGTAAAGATAATAATCAGACCGGCAGCGGCAGACGCTGCTCAATAATACCGCCACCGAGGCACACTTCACCGTTATAGAAGACGGCAGACTGGCCCGGCGTCACGGCGGCAACCGGTTCATCGAAAATCACTTCAATGCGATCATCGTCCAGCGCCTTGACGGTGCAAGGGATATCGGTCTGGCGATAGCGGGTTTTTACCGTGCAACGCATAGTGCCTGGTTCGCCATGATCGACCTGGCAGTGCGAATCTGCTACAAAGTAAAATTAACCCGACAGACATCAGCCGCGGGTGTTCATGGCCCTGAGCGACAACCAGAATGTTGTTTTCGACGTCTTTGTCCACCACATACCACGGTTCTTCGGAAAATCTTTGCGCCACCGATAGACTTTACGCTGACCGAGAGTGTGATACATCAGCCCCTGGTGCTCACCAATTTCATCGCCATCGACGGTAATTGACTTTGCCCACCGCAGCCGGGAGATAACGGCCCAGGAACTCGCGGAATTTACGTTCGCCAATGAAGCAAATGCCGGTAGAGTCTTTTTTCTTCGCGGTGACCAGACCAAGATCTTCAGCAATCTTACGCACCTGCGGTTTTTCCAGTTCGCCGACCGGGAACAGGCTTTGCGCAATCTGCTCATGGCTGAGCGTATAAAGGAAGTAGCTCTGGTCTTTATTGCTGTCCAGACCACGCAGCAGGCGGCTCTTGCCATCGACATCGGCCCGACGTACGTAATGACCGGTAGCGATATAATCGGCACCTAAATCTTCGGCGGCAAATTCGAGGAAGGCTTTAAATTTGATCTCTTTGTTGCACAGAATATCCGGATTCGGCGTGCGACCGGCTTTATATTCGGCAAGGAACAGTTCGAAGACGTTGTCCCAGTACTCGGCAGCAAAGTTAACGGTGTGCAGTTCAATGCCGAGCTTGTCGCAGACAGCCTGGGCATCAGCCAGATCCGCTGCCGCTGTGCAATATTCCTCACCGTCGTCTTCTTCCCAGTTCTTCATAAACAGGCCTTCAACCTGATATCCCTGTTGTTGCAACAGCCAGGCAGAAACGGAGGAATCGACACCGCCGGACATGCCGACGATTACTTTTTTTGCGGTTTCAGACATTGGATCACTCACGACATTGAACTTCAAGGCGGCGTATTCTATCACGCAGCCTTTTAGATGACACCCTTTGTAAAAGGCCAGTTAAAATCGCCAATCATCTCCAGCGGATAGCGTTGCCCGCTTTGATAACAACGGATACTTTCCGCCACCAGCGGCGAACGAAGATTTGACGCCTGTAAAATTTCTTCGGCGCTGACCCAACGACAGCAGTCGATATCGCTGTCATGAGGCTGGGTCGGGCATATTTGCTCAAGCTCAATGGCAAAGAGGAAACGCAAAAACGGCGTTTTATCTGGCGCAATCCACGATGCATACGATAAAGTGCTGCGCGCTGTGCCGGTTTCTTCCCACAGTTCACGGGCGGCGGCTTCCACTAAGGTTTCATCGGCTTCCAGATGCCCGGCAGGTTGGTTCCATAACGCTTTACCATTAATCGTCTCTTCAACGACTAAAAATTTGCCTTCTGCGTGCACCACGCAAGCAACGGTAACGTGCGGTTTAAACATTTTGCATCCTTAATCTGTCACTTCTCGCCATTCGCCATTGGCAAGATTATCCAAAGAGTAATCTCCCATCGCATAGCGAATCAGTCGCAGCGTGGGGAAACCAACATGGGCGGTCATGCGGCGCACCTGGCGATTACGTCCTTCATATAAGGTGATCTTCAGCCAGCTGGTGGGAATACTTTTGCGTTCACGAATTGGTGGATTCCGCGGCCATAACCACGCGGGTTCGTCAACCAGCTCCGCGCCTGCGGGCAGGGTAGGGCCATCATTTAAGGTTACGCCATTGCGCAAGGCTTCAAGTGCGTCTTGTGTGGGAATACCTTCCACCTGCACATAATAGATTTTTCCGGTGCGTTTACCCGGCTGGGTTAAACGCGCCTGCAACGCGCCGTTATTGGTCAGCACCAGCAACCCTTCGCTATCGCGGTCAAGGCGACCTGCTGCATAAACGCCCTGAACCGGGATGAATTCTTTTAATGTTTTGCGTCCGGCTTCATCGGTGAACTGCGGAAGAACATCGTAGGGTTTATTGAACAGGATCACACGCGTGGGCTGGTTTTCAGGTTTACGCCTGGTAGAACGTTGCGAGCTGAATCGCTTAACCTGGTGATTTCTAAAAGAAGTTTTTTGCATGGTATTTTCAGAGATTATGAATTGCCGCATTATAGCCTAATAACGCGCATCTTTCATGACGGCAAACAATAGGGTAGTATTGACAAGCCAATTACAAATCATTAACAAAAAATTGCTCTAAAGCATCCGTATCGCAGGACGCAAACGCATATGCAACGTGGTGGCAGACGAGCAAACCAGTAGCGCTCGAAGGAGAGGTGAATGGAAAGTAAAGTAGTTGTTCCGGCACAAGGCAAGAAGATCACCCTGCAAAACGGCAAACTCAACGTTCCTGAAAATCCGATTATCCCTTACATTGAAGGTGATGGAATCGGTGTAGATGTAACCCCAGCCATGCTGAAAGTGGTCGACGCTGCAGTCGAGAAAGCCTATAAAGGCGAGCGTAAAATCTCCTGGATGGAAATTTACACCGGTGAAAAATCCACACAGGTTTATGGTCAGGATGTCTGGCTGCCTGCTGAAACCCTTGATCTGATTCGTGAATATCGCGTTGCCATTAAAGGCCCGCTGACCACTCCGGTTGGTGGCGGTATTCGCTCTCTGAACGTTGCCCTGCGCCAGGAACTGGATCTCTACATCTGCCTGCGTCCGGTACGTTACTATCAGGGCACTCCAAGCCCGGTTAAACACCCTGAACTGACCGATATGGTTATCTTCCGTGAAAACTCGGAAGACATTTATGCGGGTATCGAATGGAAAGCTGACTCTGCCGACGCCGGGAAAGTGATTAAATTCCTGCGTGAAGAGATGGGTGTGAAGAAAATTCGCTTCCCGGAACATTGCGGTATCGGTATTAAGCCGTGTTCGGAAGAAGGCACCAAACGTCTGGTTCGTGCAGCGATCGAATACGCAATTGCTAACGATCGTGACTCTGTGACTCTGGTGCACAAAGGCAACATCATGAAGTTCACCGAAGGCGCGTTTAAAGACTGGGGCTACCAGCTGGCGCGTGAAGAGTTTGGCGGTGAACTGATCGACGGCGGCCCGTGGCTGAAAGTTAAAAACCCGAACACCGGCAAAGAGATCGTCATTAAAGACGTGATTGCTGATGCATTCCTGCAACAGATCCTGCTGCGTCCGGCTGAATATGATGTTATCGCCTGTATGAACCTGAACGGTGACTACATTTCTGACGCTCTGGCAGCGCAGGTTGGCGGTATCGGTATCGCCCCTGGAGCAAACATCGGTGACGAATGCGCCCTGTTTGAAGCCACCCACGGTACTGCGCCGAAATACGCCGGTCAGGACAAAGTAAACCCTGGCTCTATTATTCTCTCCGCTGAGATGATGTTACGCCACATGGGTTGGACCGAAGCGGCTGATTTAATTGTTAAAGGTATGGAAGGCGCGATCAACGCCAAGACCGTAACTTACGATTTTGAACGTCTGATGGAAGGTGCTAAACTGCTGAAATGTAGCGAGTTTGGCGACGCAATCATCAAAAACATGTAATGCCGTTGTTTGTTAAATTTATTAACGGGAGCGTAACGCTCCCGTTGTTTTTTGTTAGGCTGCTAACGGTTATCAAAATTTTATCAAAACAAGTTATCAAAACCCCCTAGTAGTTTGGATGTTCAGAGGGTAGCCCTATTACCTAGTTCCAATTAGGCATACCTCAGTTTTTTATGATCATTTCAGGTGGATGCTCGTTAATATTTAGGTCCGTTCAGTGCCAATAACGGACATTGCTCACGTTTTTTCATACGATCAATGGGAAAGTAAGGGGATATCAAAGAAGGAATTTTAACCAATATATCAATATGTTGCATAGGATATTTAGGTTAAACTAGGGTACAGTTATCAGTAACCTAAGAAAGCGTTGATGATCGAGGTTTTGGAACTATGTCATCACGAAAAGTTAAAAATAGGAGCAAGGTTGACACTATTTTGGTGTCTTACATGCCTTTGTTTTAATTATGACCGTAAATCAATCAACTATACAAGAAAAAGATTACCTCAATCCGGGTGAACAAGAAGGCATTAATATTATACATTGAAAATTTTGGTGCGGTTACGATTATATTTCTTCTTGTCGTTTTTGGTATTGTTGGTTTAATATTCTTATTATCAAATATGGAAAGACGCATTGATAATGATGGGGATTTTGTAAAAATAGTCGACATAGAAAATAAAAACAGTGAATCTATAAGTTATCTTTTTACATATCTTCTGCCATTTCTTTTTCAAGATCTTTCTGACCCCATGAGTGTATTTTCTTTAGCTATTCTGCTACTGGTTACATTTCTTATTTATTCTAACTCATCAATGATTCTTATAAATCCAACTTTAGCTATAAAGTACTCACTTTACAGCATTGAGTATATAAATAGTGGCGGCCAAAAAAAGAAAGGAATGATAATTTGTTCGAATAAATATTTGGACGAAGATGACAGTATCAAAATTCAAAAGATTGGTTACAAACTCTTCTATGCTAAATATCAGGAATTAGAATAATGACGGAAATAGACATTAAAGGTATTTTAAATTCACTAATGAATCTTTATCACTCGAATACATTTTCGATGAAATGTTATTTGATAACAAAGAAAATTAATAAAGATTCTTCAGTCTCATCAGAAAACAGATTTATATTTGATATCTATAATGAGTCTTGACAAAAATGGTGGATTTTTTAAAACTGGAGTCATTGGATACATTAAACAAAATGGTAGGCAACAACGAATTAGAGTATCATGACTACTCAGTGATTTCTGATGATGGGACTGACGCTATTTATGGTTATGCAAATATTGAAGACCTTGAATTCAGGAAAGTATTAGAAAAAATAAATAAAGACTCAGGAATAAATATATTAAAGAGTCTAGAGGAAGTTAAGTCTGATATATTGGCTTTTTGTTTAAAAATATCTACACAAGATGATGGTTTTACCATTTATAGGAAGCTAACAAAATCTAAGGTGGCAACAGATACTCCATTGAATACCTTTCAAAAAATGCAGGCTATCTTTGATGTTAATAGTGCTACAATGAAAGTCGTTCCGATGCAGACAGTGAGTTTTGACAAAAAAATAGATTTTATCTTTAAAAATAACAAGATTTATATTGTATCGAAATTGGGGTTTGAACAAATTATCGGGATCGAAAAAGAATTTGTGGAAAATGCAAGAAGTGTGTTAAAGGTTATTTCTGATGCTTCTATTATAGATAATATAAAAATTCTGGAAGAGGTTATTTTAACTAATAAAACACTTCAGCGAACTATTGCGAGCATAGCTCAAAAAAAGAACCACGAAAATTTAAGTCCTGACATAATAATAAAATATCAAGAAACGTTAAATATATTCGAAGGTGCTAAGTTAGAGGAAAAAAATGGTAGGCTAGTAATAAAAGATGCATCAGATGCACGATTGCTAATAAAAGTATTGAATGATTTTTATAAGCAAGGTGTTGCTTCTGGTAAGTATTATGGCACTAACAGTGGTCATATAATTGATAAAAAAAATAATTGAAATTAATATGTAGGTGTCGCTATAAAGACACCTACATATTAATCTGTTAAGACATCAAATATATAGAGTGGGCACTTTCTTGAAGAACTTAAATTAATAACTTACTTATGCCTTGCTTTCTATCCACTCCGTGCCAGAAGCGGGCTAAGGTGTTTTCAATTTTTTATGAAAATAAATATGACTTTTTATCCCATAGGATTTGATCATGATTCATTGTTGGGCACTGAAGATCATTTGCTAAGAAAGAAGGATATTTCGTTGTATTAAAAATGCTTGAGAAATTAGAGTGCATCGGGCTATTAAATATCTCACTCCCATATTGAGCTACGAGTAAAATATGAATGGCAGCTACTGCATTTATTACAGCGTTAAGAGATGCCTTTTGCTTGTTTGTTCCGCGATTATGCTTAACTGCATTATATGCGTCATACCAAGTCAAACTAGTAGTTGGTTTAGATTCATCCCAACCACTAAATGGGCACCACTCTTGCAAATATGGATAGTAAACGAGCCTCGTAGAATACCCATCTAATTTCAGCAAACCAAGAGATTTAACATAATCGTTAGTACTAAATCTATTGTTGTTAACAGTGTAACCATTATCTGTAAGAAAATTGTGAAGTAAGTATTCAACCTCAGTACATGCAATAATTAATATTTCTCTGATTTTATTACCAAAACAACTCAAATTACCAGTATCAGGATCTATATAGTTAAATAATTCATTTAATGAATCACATATATTATTAAAAGACCTTACTTCATCAAGGATTCGTGCCTCCGCTATTTGTTGGTTATATAGTTTTGGTTCTCCTCTATTCATTCTAGGGTAGAATATTCCTGCTTCTGTTTTTTTAGATAAACTGATAACTATAGGTTGGTATGGACAACGATCAAAGCATTGATTCCAAGAAAAATAACCAATCGCCTTTGCTATTTCATCTGTTTTTATTGCATCAGGATATGTTTCATTATAGTTATCCTTTCCTCGTTGCCAATGACTCCATTGGTAGTAGGTTACTTTAGGGAATAAACCAGTGTTAATGTATAAAAAACAATCCTCACCATTGCGTTGAAAAAAGCCAAATACATTTCCTTTCAATTCAAAAGTATAGCTTTCCATATTGTTTCCTTTTTTGAGATTTAATGTATATCATGAATCTACTAAGCTGTCCAAGACGTTTCGTTAGGATTAAGCTTTTGCTTCATTATCAAGAAATAATAGTAGTACATCGAGGTTGGAGTGTTCTTTAAAATTATGGAGTTCATCACAATAATCAATGGCTGTTATTGAATTTACTTACGATACGTTTGACTTATAGCCTGATACGACTTAACACTCAAGTTGGAAGTTTAGCTTTTATTGATCAACATATTTCTTTGACATATAAACGCGTCCCTTTTTCACTTAAAACGGGCTGCTTGTTTCTTTTTCAAGCATGTTGAGAAATTCAACGGGGCGTTGAGACGCTTAAATTTTCACAATGCTACTTTGCTCCATCCTTTGCCTCGATCATCATGGTAACGATCGGTCTGCTGTTGTGTTTTATGACCAAGTAATTTTTGCGTATCTAACCCCTGTTCTTTGTACAGGCGTTCAGATAAAGACCTTTGTTCATGGAATGTGGCAGGTGAGCCATCCCCCCAGTCAATCCCTGCTAAATCCCTTGCTTTACTAAAATTCATCGTCAATGTATTGGATTTAACCTGTGCACCACGTTCTGCTTGTGAGGTTGAACGGAAAAAATGCACCAAGTATGGGCTCACTGCGTAGTCACGGCAGCGAGCTACTACATCTCGTAGGCTCCAATTGATAGCATTCAAACGTAGAGAAAGAGGGATAGCGATTTTGCTTCCAGTCTTTTCCTGAATGACGTGAAGATGATCCTCCCAAATATCACTAAATTTCATTTTGGATATATCTCCCAAACGCTGCCCAGTGACCAAAGCTAGGAGCATGGCATTTCCCATATAACGATGAGTGGCGTCTGCGATATCGAATATTTTTTGCCATTCTTCCAGGCTGAGGCGTTGACGGGTAATTTTCCGTCTGGGTTGCTTCGTCGCAAGAGCAGGGTTATACCCTGGCGGAACTTCGCCATAATGCTGTGCTTCCTTAAATACATCGATCAATACAGACCTTACGACTTGCGCCATTCTCGGCTGCCCGGCAGCGATATACTCGTCAAGCAATTGTGCTATATCTCTTACATCAACGGCTGAGATCAACTTCATTCCTGCTCGTTCTCTGAGCAAGGATACTGGTTTAGCTTTTTGCTTATAGGTGTTGAGTCTTATATCACCACTTTTAAGCCTGTCATCCTGGATCGCTTGATAGCGATCTAACCAGGTTGACGTTGTGATAGCCTTTCCTTTGCTGGTTGCGATCCTGTCACTGATAGCCAGAATCTGCCGGGTTCTTTGTTCAGCCAGGCGAGTGTTGGCCTCAGTGGCAATAGCGATAGCTTCAGCTTCGTTTGTTCCCAAAGCATGGAATTTTCCTGTTACTGGATGCTTATACCGCCAATAGACTTTATTTACCTTCCTACTATAAAGCGGATATAAGTTAGGGACTGAAACATTATTCTTACGCGGTCTGGCTGCCATCACTCAAAATCCGTTGCAAAAGTAATGAGTCATTTTTATTGGCGTTACCAACTCCCCAACTAATTCGGCGTCCTCACGCACTCGCCATAACCGACCTTGTTTCATGGCCGGTGGGCAAAATAAATTCTGCTTAGCATAACGACGCAATGTGGACACGCTTGGAGGATTGCTTCTGTATTTTTCAGTAGCCCATTCTTCAAGAGTTAACATTTGAAGCATATGCGATCACCTTATTACTTCACTAACTGCTTAGTCTCAGCATATCGACCCTGCAAGGTCGGTTAGTTTCTCCACAAAACAGAGAAGAACACCTGCGGTGACTGCCGCCCGGATGGATTGGGTTATGAGCCCGTCGTCCGGTGATGCTCTTCTCTGTTTTGTAAAAAGGACGGTACCAGCCGGAAGCAAGTGTACAAGCTGGTACCGCCATGATTCACAGCACAGCACTATTGGCTCGTCTCTTTCACCACTTCAGGCTCGGTGGCTGGAGTTCCTCACAGCTACAAACCTAACCTAGAACCAGTTTTATGTTCACGTTCGTCTGTTTGAAGCAACAGCCGAACAGACCAAAAAATTTGAAGAATTAATGCTTAACTTTCTGTACCAGAAAACAATCAAAGAGTCTGACGATAGCTGCTGCAGACTGATTCCAGAGGGATATCCCTGTGCTAATAAAATGAACTGCCAACAAATCCTTGATCAAACTTTTTCCATTGCTAACAGTGCTGGTGTTGACGCAAATATATTTGTCTGCAAATTTGAACAAAGCGCATGCTTACTTCCGTCTGCTTCCTTAGTTGGCAATTTGAATTCATCACGATCTTACGCCTAAGCCCATCAAGCTCGATTCTTAATGCCTTAACCATTGTGTCGTGATAAACACGGCTCACCCTCTCTCCATTGCATGGCAGGGGGGTGATCGTGTTAGCCATGAAATTCATGAACTTGGTTCGATCAGGGTCTTGCGCCCCGCAAGTCTTTAATGCCTGTTTTGCTAACAAAATACGGGCCTCAGTGCCTGCATTTGGCTCTATCTGCTGCAAACGTTTAGCGTCTTCCAGCAACAATGCGATCACATGCTTCAAATCCTGCGTCGAGTCTTACCCATTCTTCCACTGGAAATCACATCCACAACGAATCATCCCGGTCTTCGTACGTACCGGGCGGGCTACTTCGTGGGCGTCCTGCCTGTTTGTTGTTTCTCTTGGGTACATTATGTATCTCAAAGGTACACTGTCAAGTATAAAAAAACCTGCCGAAGCAGGTTCATAAACATTGATTAGGCTTTGATTTTGTATCTTCTTGGTTTTCCTGAGAAAATCACAGTACCAATTATAGAGCAATTACCGTTGATCTTAATGTAAGGCTCAGGCCAGTTTGGGTTTAACGCTTTGAGATAACGCTGTGTCCCATCTTCTATCAACCTTTTGAAGGTGGTTTCACCTGTATCGTGCATCAATGCAATAACGTCGTCACCGTGGCAGGCAGGTACTTCAGGATCGACAAAAATCATGTCTCCCGGGCGGTACTCATCAATCATTGAATCACCTATCACCCGCAAGATATAAGTCATTTCCCCAGCAGGGTAAGAGGATACGTTTCTGCTGTGCTCAAATCAACCTCAGAATATCCAACTCTTTCCATGTTCACCAGCGATATGACAGGGACTAATGTGATTTGTTTATTAGTGATTGAAACATCAGGTTTTTTTGTGATGTTTGTTGTCTGGTGTTCTTGATCGAGCCATCCGACAGGCAGGTCGAAACATTTTTCGATGTGTCGTGCCATGCTGTCACCGATATTTTTAGTAGCACCATCTCCCATAAACCTGCTGGTCTGGGTTGGCTCGCGATCAATCATAGTGGCAAAGGAAGAATTCCCGCCAACACCATCTCTCAGTTTTCTGGCGTTAGACCGCCGGATGTCATGGATTGTTTTCATAACGAAATTAAAACCCTTGTACCGTTAAGGTACAAGTATCTTGAAGGTTCATTTCAATCATGTAATATGTACACCGGAGGTACATATTGTATGAAAGCGTATTGGGACTCTTTAACCAAAGAACAGCAGGGCGAGTTGGCGAAAAGTTGGCTCAACACCTGGCTACTTACGGCTGGTTTTCAATGGCTATAAAAAAGCCAGTTTTGTGCTGGCTAAAAAACTTGAGCAATGCACGTCAGGTGCAATTACGAAATCTGACTTAAGACCGGATATCTATCCGAAAGATTAGCAGAACACTTTCAATTTTTAACCACAGAACGATGAGGCTAATCGTGGGTAAGCATCACTGGAAAATAGAAAAACAGCCTGAGTGGTACGTGAAAGCTGTCAGAAAACTATCGCGGCGTTGCTGGGGTTACGCTGAAGCGGCTGACTGGCTCGATGTAACAGAAAACGCTTTATTCAACCGCCTTCGTGCAGATGGCGATCAGATTTTCCCGCTGGGATGGGCAATGGTTTTACAGCGTGCTGGTGGCACTCACTTCATTGCTGATGCTGTGGCGCAGTCTGCAAATGGCGTCTTTGTGTCTCTTCCTGACGTCGAGGATGTGGACAACGCCGATATCAACCAACGCCTGCTGGAGGTCATTGAACAGATCGGCAGTTATTCAAAACAGATTCGTTCAGCAATTGAAGACGGTGTAGTGGAACCGCATGAGAAGACAGCAATTAACGATGAGCTGTACCTCTCAATTTCGAAGCTGCAGGAGCATGCAGCACTGGTCTACAAAATCTTTTGCGTTTCAGAAAGTAGTGACGCCCGCGAGTGTGCAGCTCCGGGCGCCGTGGCGTGTCGTGACTGTGGAGAAACTAACGCATGAACAGTTTAACAACACACTACCGTCGCTCGCAACTGATTGCACTTCCTGTACCGGGTGGAAAAGCGAAGGTGGAGTATTGCTATGCAGTGAATGTACCAGGTGACAGGGAAATTGTAACCCACAGCTTTGCAGAGTGGGCTGTGGGTGATTTCAACCGGCAAAAGGAGACAGTCCTTTGCGACAAGTTAACCGCTGGTTCAAAGATCACTACGGAGTGCCCGTCAGAGTCATTCGTTGGGAGCCGGAAACACAACGGGTTATCTACCTCCGTGAAGGCTATGAGCATGAGTGCTTCAGCCCGCTCGAACAGTTTCGTCGTAAATTCAGGGAAATAGAGGTCGGTCATGAGCACTAAATTAACCGGCTATGTATGGGATGGTTGCGCAGCATCAGGCATGAAGTTATCCAGCGTGGCAATTATGGCCCGCCTGGCTGATTTCAGTAATGACGAAGGTGTGTGCTGGCCATCAATTGAAACCATTGCCCGTCAGATTGGCGCGGGGATGAGTACAGTCAGGACGGCTATCGCACGGCTGGAAGCAGAAGGCTGGTTAACGCGTAAGGCGCGTCGGCAGGGTAACCGCAATGCGTCGAATGTTTATCAGCTTAACGTTGCGAAGCTTCAGGCAGCGGCATTTTCTCAACTGTCAGATTCTGACCCGTCAAAATCTGACGCATCAAAATCTGACCCGTCAAAATTTGATGCGTCGAAATCTGGCAAAAAAGCGGGTTTTCACCCGTCAGAATCTGGCGGGGATCCGTCAGTAAAATCAAAACATGATCCGTCAGATAAAAAACCTTCTCGTCCGGACGCTTCGCAACCGGACACGCAGACGGATGAACAGGATTTTTTAACTCGCCATCCTGATGCGGTTGTATTCAGCCCTAAAAAGCGCCAGTGGGGGACGCAGGATGATTTGACCTGCGCACAGTGGCTCTGGAAAAAAATCATCACCCTGTACGAGCAGGCCGCCGAATGTGACGGCGAGGTGGTTCGTCCCAAAGAACCTAACTGGACAGCCTGGGCAAACGAAATTCGCCTGATGTGTGTGCAGGATGGTCGTACTCACAAACAAATCTGCGAGATGTACAGCCGCGTCAGCCGCGATCCGTTCTGGTGCCGTAACGTGCTCAGCCCGTCGAAGTTGCGGGAAAAATGGGATGAGCTTTCCCTGCGCTTATCGCCGTCCGTCAGCACGCACACAGAAAAACGTGAAGACCCGTACTTCAAAGCCAGTTACGACAACGTGGACTACAGCCAGATCCCGGCAGGATTTAGGGGGTGATCATGAGTCTTTTGAATGAAGTTCAGAAATTCATTGAAGCCCATCCGGGGTGTACTTCCGGAGACATTGCGGATGCTTTTACAGGTTACTCACGACAGCGCGTTCTGCAGTCAGCAAGCAAGTTACGTCAGAGTGGGCGTGTGGCTCACCGTTGTGAAGGGGATACACGCAGACATTTCCCGCGCCTGACTGAGAGAGCGCAGGAGCCGGAACGGCAACCAGTTCGTGAAACCAGACCTGTGCGCAATTTCTATGTAGGCACTAACGACCCGCGGGTGATTTTGTGCCTGACTCGCCAGGCGGAAGAACTGGAGTCCAGGGGCTTATTTCGTCGTGCTGCAACCGTGTGGATGGCGGCATTCCGTGAAAGCCACTCCCAGCCAGAACGAAACAATTTTCTGGCGCGTCGTGAGCGGTGCTTACGGAAAAGCAGCAAGCGCGCTGCATCGGGTGAAGAGTGGTATCTGTCAGGGAATTACGTGGGGGCTTAATGAGTAATAAATATATCCAGGCGCTGGTGGAACTGCGGAACAAACCAGCCCATGAACTGAAGGAAGTGGGCGATCAGTGGCGCACGCCGGACAACATTTTCTGGGGAATTAACACTCTGTTTGGCCCGTTTGTTCTGGATCTGTTCACCGACGGTGATAACGCCAAATGTGCCGCGTATTACACGGCGGAAGACAATGCGCTGGCGTGACTGGTCAGAACGTCTTGCGGAGCTTAAAGGTGCTGCCTTTGGTAATCCCCATACAGCCGCGCCAGTCAGCATGAGGGGCAATACATCACCGGCATGCGTTACATCAGTGAAGCATGCCAGTGCCATGCGTGATAAGGGCGCTATGTTTTCCTGATCAAAGCTGCCACCAGCGAAGTGTGGTGGCCGGAAGATGGATCATATTGCTTTTATTCGCGGGCGTATTGGTTTTGAAGTGCCTGCCTGGTTTATCCCGAAAGACGAGAAGCAGGTGCCGACAGGCGCTTTCTTCGCTGGTGCTATTGCTGTTTTCGATAAGACCTGGAAGGGAGACCGGCAATCAGCTACATCGGGCGCGATGAACTTGAGGCATGTGGTGAGGCGTTTCTGGCGCAGGTTCGCCAGCAGGCGGAAAAACTGGTCATGGAGATGGCGGCATGACGACATTAACTCAATGCCAGCAGCAGGTGCTGGATATGCTGATTTCTTACCAGAAAGAACGGGGCTTCCCGCCAACCAATCAGGAGGTGGCAACCATGCTGGGATATCGTTCGGTGAATGCAGCGGTAGAGCATCTTCGCGCACTGGAGAAAAAAGGCGTCATCACGATAAAGCGTGGCGTGGCCCGGGGGATAACGCTTCATACCGCGGTCAAGGACGACGACAGCGAGGCGGTCGGGATTATCCGCGCACTGCTTGCCGGTGAGGAAAACGCCAGGCTGCGTGCGACCCACTGGTTACATGAGAGGGGCATGAAAGTATGAAGCTGATCCTGCCTTTTCCGCCCAGCGTGAACACGTACTGGCGACACCCCAACAAAGGGGCGTTTGCAGGTAAGAGCCTGATAAGCGCGGCGGGGCGCAAATTCCAGAGCGCGGCGTGTGCAGCAATAGTTGAGCAGTTACGTCGTCTGCCGAAACCAACGTCGGCACCTGCTTCAGTGGAGATCGTGTTGTTTCCTCCGGATAACCGGATCCGCGATCTGGACAACTATAACAAGGCGCTGTTTGACGCCCTGACCCACGCGGGTGTGTGGGAAGACGACAGTCAGGTGAAAAGAATGCTGGTGGAGTGGGGACCGGTTATCCCGGAGGGGAAGGTCGAGATCACTATCAGTAAGTACGAGAAACCGGCGGGTGCAGCCGCCTGATTAAGAGGAGAAACGAAGTATGAATAATCTGATGGTCATTGATGGTATTGAAGTTCGTCGTGATGCTTATGGTCGTTACAGCCTGAACGATCTGCACAGGGCTGCTGGTTCTCTGGATAAGCATAAGCCTGCATTCTGGCTCCGCAATGAGCAAACTGAACGTTTAATAAGCGAGTTGCAGATTTGCAACTCGGCCAATATAGAGCCAGTTAACGTTATTCGTGGCGGAAATAACCAGGGGACGTATGTCTGCAAAGAACTAGTGTATGCCTATGCAATGTGGATCAGCCCGTCATTCCATCTGAAGGTGATCCGTACTTTCGATATGGTAACCAGCGCACCGGAAAAATTATCCGGGCAGGCTGCTGACAAGATGCAGGCTGGTGTGATTCTGCTGGACTTTATGCGCCGGGAATTAAACCTGTCTAACTCATCAGTGCTTGGAGCCTGTCAGAAACTTCAGGAGGCTGTTGGCTTACCGAATCTGGCACCGCGCTATGCCATTGATGCCTCCTGCTGATGCGCCAGATGGTTCAAGCCGCCCTACGCTGTCGCTGAGTGCACTGCTGAAACAGTATGGTATCCGCCTGACGGCTAATCAGGCATATCACCAGATGGCGAAGCTGGGGATCGTTGAACAACGCGAACGATACAGCCGTACCGCGATTAACAACATCAAAAAATTCTGGTCGCTGACGGCGAAAGGCTGCATGTTCGGCAAGAACATCACCAGTCCTGCAAATCCGCGCGAGACGCAGCCGCATTTCTTCGAATCCCGATTCCCTGAGCTGTTAAAGCTGCTCGATACCGTTCATTGAGGTGACCGTGAGAGCACTACTGACCCCTGAAATTGCCCCGCGTATGGGGATCGTATTGTTCAGACCAGGTTCAGAGCTGATGCCCCTGTTTATGCAGGGGCGTGTACTGCTGGAGCCTGAGCCGGAACGTTATTCATCTTTCGCCAGTGGTGCCGTTCCCGCGGCATCACAACCGCTGGCGGATGATCCTGCTGTTCGGGCCGTGTTCCGCAATGAGGCAGTGATCCGTCGTGCTGGTGGCGTGGAATGTCTTGAAAGCTGGTTACTTCGTGAAAAAGGCTGTCAGTGGCCTCATTCCGACTGGCACAGCGAGAACATGACCACAATGCGACACGCTCCGGGCGCAATCCGTCTGTGCTGGCACTGTGATAACCAGCTGCGCGATCAGTTCACGGAACGGCTGGAATCAATGGCAACGTATAACTGTGCCCGCTGGGTGTTGTCTGTTGTGCGTCGGGATCCGGTTTTGATGATAGTCACGTTGTGACAATGCCGGAACTGTGCTGGTGGCTGATTCGTAATGACGGCGGATGCCTTACCGGAAAGTGCAGCCCGTAAGGCACTGAGATTACCAAAGCCTGTTGTGCCGTCTGTCACCCGGGAAAGTGACCTTGTGCCTTCGGTTCCTGCCACCAGCATCATCCAGGATAAGGCAAAAAAGGTGCTGGCGCTGAAAGTGGATCCGGAGTCGCCGGAGTCTTTATGTTACGCCCAAACGTCGCCGCTGGGTTAATGAAAAGTACACGCGCTGGGTTAAGACACAGCCGTGTGCATGTTGTGGAAAGCCTGCTGATGATCCCCACCACCTGATAGGTCACGGTCAGGGGGAATGGGAACAAAAGCGCATGACCTCTTTGTGTTGCCTTTGTGCAGAAAGCATCACGACGAGCTGCATGCGGATACCGTGGCATTTGAAGAGAAGTATGGCTCCCAGCTGGAGCTGATATTTCGTTTTATCGATCGTGCGCTGGCAACAGGCGTACTGGCGTAAGTGGAGAACGAGCATGAACCTTGAAGCCTTACCAAAATATTACTCCCCAAAATCTCCAAAATTGAGTGATGACGCACCGGCGACAGGCTCGGGTGGTTTAACGATTACGGATGTGATGGCTGCGCAGGGGATGGTGCAGTCGAAAGCACCACTGGGTTTTGCCTTATTCTTGGCAAAAGTTGGTGTTCAGGATCCTCAGTTTGCGATTGAAGGTCTGCTCAATTACGCGATGGCACTGGATAACCCGACATTGAATAAATTGAGTGAAGAAATCCGGTTACAGATCATCCCTTACCTTGTGAATTTTGCCTTTGCTGATTATTCCAGGTCTGCGGCAAGTAAGGCTCGCTGTGAGCATTGTGCAGGTACTGGATTTCATAATGTATTGCGCGAAGTGGTGAAACACTCCAGAAGCGGGGAATCTGTTATCAAGGAAGAGTGGGTGAAGGAACTATGTCAGCATTGCCATGGTAAGGGAGAAGTCAGCACAGCGTGCAGAGGGTGTAAGGGTAAAGGTATTGTCCTGGATGAAAAAAGGACCCGGCTTCATGGCGCGCCTGTTTATAAGATTTGTGGGCGTTGCAATGGAAACCGGTTTAGTCGTTTACCAACGACACTGGCGCGGTGTCATGTCCAGAAGCTGGTACCAGCCCTGACTGATTATCAGTGGTACAAAGGATATGCAGATGTCATTGATAAACTGGTTACAAAGTGCTGGCAGGAAGAAGCTTACGCTGAAGCACAATTGAGAAGGGTGACGAGATAAGCGATTTTCGCCGAAGATAATGACATAATACTTGTATTTTTCAAAAAATATGGATAAGATTTTCTCAACGATGGGGCTTGTGTATCTATCGTTGAAGAATTTTTACGACCTCGCTATTGCGAGGTTTTTTTATGGTTTTTTTCTATTCAATCTACATCAAAATCAATGTGTTATAATGTTTTCTGTAAAACAACATTAAAAACAGGAGAACATTATGAAACTGACCTCTATCCATCTTGAAATACTACGTCGAGTGAATGAATTGCAGCCAAAGGATTCTAGAATTCAGGCTGCATCATTACCTCATCTCTCAGCAAAAGAGGTTAACTTTGCTATTTCAGATCTTGCTGATATAGGTTTTATCGATGTTATACGAAGCAAATCTGCCGAAGGTGGATTGATTGCTAATGAGATAACGTCAAAAGGTTTTGCTTTTTTGAGTGAGATTGGCGCTGAAAAATTCATCGATGAGCACTCATTGATTTCTGCTTCAATCGGCTGCCAATTGGCAGCCTAAACTGTAAAGTGAATTTAAAATCGCCTACAATTGATGCTTAAATTTTGTTCTGTATCATCTGCAGGTTTAGGGATATCACAGTAGCTTTCTGACAAGAAGAGTTCTTTTCTTCTACCAATGAAGTGGTTATGTTAACCTGCGCTAAATCGAGACTGGTGCGGAGTGGAATCGAAAGTGTCATATTTTTACAGAAGCAAGAATATTTCAGGTGTTTCTATAAATGAAGATAGCTTGATTAGCTTAAGCACGGCAATTGTCGAACGCTGCGTTAAAATGAATGAGCAAGCTCAAAAGGAAAGTAGGGAAGTTTGTGCTCAATGTGTTTTTTTTATTTTGTTCGATGGTAAGGGGTATAAAGTTGATTCTATCGGTGAGCTTGTGAAATACTTTAGACAGGCCACTAGGATTGATCAAATAATTTTTACTATTGAAACTTATCAAAGTCGACAGTCTAACAGGATGAATGGATCTTGGATGGAGCTACGAATTGATGAGAGGAATTCAAATAGCAGCACAATGATTGTAGCATCGGAAGATAATGAGTGGGTTGACTCGTTATGGATTACGATTCAGGATTTACTTAACAAGTGCAAAAATAAATTTAGATTTTTTAGAACAGCTTGGACTATGTTAAGTATCCAGATTTCAGGTGTGACAGTTGGCTTTTTGCTTAGCTTATGGACAGCCTCAAAACTGGCGCCAAAACTATCAATCGATGGTGCATTTGCTTTATCATTTATTTGTATCTTTATTTTGTTTTCGAACTTATGGAGCTTTGCTATTCCATTAATAATTAAGCTTATCGACTTTTTGTTTCCTAGTGTTAAGTTTGTTATTAATGGTAAAAATTACTTTCACTGGAGTGTCCAGGCTATAATTGGAGCGATTGCCAGTGCGGTTATATTGTATTTTATTAGCTCCATGTTGCTTTTTGCATTAGAAATGTTAAATAGCATCATTAAGAAATAGTTAATGAATTAGTTATAATTACATCAATTCTATGGCTGCCAAATGGTGGCCTTTTTTATTCCTCTCATTTCTATTTCTGAGAGGACTCACTGCAATAAGAGGTGGCTAATGTCCGATCCGATTTCCGGCACAGGGTTAGCTGGTGGAGCCCTAACGGGCGCTAGTATTTATGGACTGCTGACCGGAACTGATTACGGCGTTGTATTTGGCGCATTTGCAGGGGCTGTATTCTACATAGCAACAGCAGCAGATCTGAGTGCATCGCGCCGACTAGCATATTTTATCGTGTCATATATTGCCGGGATCCTTTGCTCTGGGTTGGTTGGCTCCAAGCTGGCGAACTTGACCGGATACAGTGATAAACCTCTGGATGCTATTGGTGCCGTAATCGTCTCTGCTTTAGCCGTTAAAATCCTGACGTTCCTGAATAATCAGGATATCGGCTCGCTGGTGGCGCTCATAACGCGCCGGGGAGGTTCAGGTGGAGCTAAATGACCCGACAGCAACTATAAATGCGCTGTTATGTGCTTGTGTTGTTATTACTCTGATGTTTTATCGTCGTGGCGACTCCAGACATCGACCGTGGATATCTCGCTTAGCGTGGCTGCTTACGGTCATTTATAGCGCCGTACCGCTGGCGTATCTGTGCGGTATCTACCCTTATTCATCGTGGGCCACTATCGTGGCCAACATTATTTTCCTGTCCGTGCTGGTCGCCGTCAGAGGCAATGTGGCACGTCTGGTTGACCATCTGAGGCACTAATGAACCAATCACAATTTCAGCAGGCGGCTGGTATCAGCGCCGATGTTTCTGCACGCTGGTTTCCGCACATTGATGCGGCAATGAAAGAGTTTGGTATTACAGCAGTTAATGATCAGGCCATGTTCATTGCACAAGTCGGGCATGAGTCTGCAGGATTTACTTCGCTGGCAGAGAGTTTTAACTACTCGGTTGAAGGGCTGAAGAAAACCTTTGGTAAGCGTCTGACGCCGTACCAGTGCGAAATGCTGGGGCGTGTCGATGGTAAACAGGTCGCTCACCAGCCGCAAATAGCCAATCTGGTTTACGGTGACCGCATGGGGAATAACAGCCAGGGTGACGGCTGGAAATATCGCGGTCGTGGCCTGCTTCAAATTACTGGCCGTGAGAACTACACCAAATGTGGTGCGGCGCTGAAACTTGACCTTGTCAGTACACCAGAATTGCTAACGCAGGAGCGACATGCGGCCCGTTCGGCGGCGTGGTACTTCACGTTACGCGGTTGCTTGATGTATTCGGGTGACGTGGAACGTGTAACGCAGATTATTAACGGCGGACAGAATGGCATTAAAGACCGCCGTGAACGTTACGCCAAAGCAAAAGCCGCACTGGTATGAGGTCACTATGGGACTTGAAATGATTATCGGCCTGGTTGTTGCTGTGCTGGCTGCAATTGCAGGTGCTTTTGGTCTGGGTAAATCACGCGGTACAAGTATCGCAGAAACAAAAGCGGACCAGCAACGCACTGAAGAACGTGCAGCTGCTACTGAAGCCGTTGCAGAACGTAGGGTAGAGACAACAAAAGGAGCCTGGGATGTACAGCAGACTGTTAATCATCTACCTGATGACGATGTTGACCGTGAGTTGCGCGAAAACTTTACCCGCAAAACCTGAAGTAACGGACACGGCCTGTGACTGGGTAAGAATCATCTACCTCACAGGTCAGGACATTGAAGTGCTGGATAAGCTTACGAAGCGGGATATTCTGGCACATAACAAAGCAGTACAGCGCAACTGTATTAGCCAGTTATGAGGCAAACGAGATTGCGGGCAATTATCGCCCGCAATAAAGTTATCAATTATCTCCTTTAAAGGAGTCGTATTCACCCCAATCAGCAAACCCAATCGGTCTTTTAGGGGTCTCTAAGCATAAGCGTTTTTTTCGGATTAGCAGGACATTTATTTGAGATACATGCTGAACAAGTTCTACAGGACTGCCATCCTCCAGAGTACCAATGAAAGAAATTAATGATGGATTCCAGTAGCTTATGTCTGTGAAATGAAATTCAATGTTTTTACCAAAGCTAGCTAGTTGTCCTCCTACCTCATACTCTTCTTCAAGTTCACGGTGAAAATCATTTATCCAGCATATAAGGCGTCTATGAAATTCATTTGCAAGATTGTAGTCCTTTGGAACATATGGCTGTGAGTATTTGAGGAAATCATTCATGTAGTTATTTGTCATCAGGGCGTCCTTTACGAGCATAACCATTGTTACTTAACGGATTGAAACGCTATTAAATAACATGGTTTCTATCATAATTTCTATCCGGAGTTTTCCATATGCCGCCACGAATCCCAAAAGCCTGCCGTGTTCGCGGCTGCCGTTCTACCACTACAGATCCGTCAGGCTACTGCGAAAATCATAAAGGTGAGGGCTGGAAATCCTACAAGCCAGGTCAATCACGGCAGCAGCGCGGATATGGAACAAAGTGGGAAGTCATCCGGGAGCGGATACTAAAGCGCGACAAAGGGTTATGTCAGAACCATCTTCGGCAGGGAGTTGTGAAGCAAGCGTCCTGCGTGGACCACCTCAAGGCGAAGGCTCACGGCGGCACTGATGAAGACAGCAACCTTGAGAGTCTGTGCTGGTCGTGTCACGCAGTGAAGACCGCGCGTGAGCGGTTCAGGTGAGAATTGATGTCATCATCAGCCAGGGGAGGGGGAGGTCGAATCTTTGCAACCGCGCGCCTTCCGGACTGCCCGCCCCATCGTTTTTTTATACCCGCGAAAAATGAAATTTAACCAGGAGTGCCGCATATGGCTGGAACGGCGGGGCGTTCCGGGCGTCGCCCCAAGCCAACGGCGCGCAAGGCGCTGGCCGGAAACCCCGGCAAGCGAGCCCTGAATAAAGATGAACCTGTTTTTACGCCCATCAAAGGTGTTGAGCCACCGGAGTGGTTCGCTGAAGAAGAGCTCCCTCTCGCCACGATCATGTGGCAACTGACAACCAAAGAACTCTGCGGTCAGGGCCTGCTGTGCGTGACTGACCTCGCAGTGCTTGAGCGGTGGTGCGTGGCCTATGAGTTCTGGCGACGTGCTGTGAAAAATATTGCCAGACAGGGCAACACCATCACCGGTGCAATGGGCGGCATGGTCAAAAATCCGGAGCTGACCGCCAAAAAAGAACAGGAGTCCGAGATGAGCAGTACGGGGGCAATGCTCGGACTCGACCCCAGCAGCCGCCAGCGTCTGATTGGCCTGGCGGGGCAGAAGAAAGCCACTAACCCGTTTCTGAAAATTATCGAATCATGAGCCGGAAATCTTACCCCAACGTAAATGCTGCAAATCAGTATGCCCGGGATGTCGTGCGCGGAAAGATTGTTGCCTGCCAGTTTGTGATTCAGGCCTGCCAGCGCCATCTTGATGACCTGATGGCGGAAAAAAGTAAGTCGTTTCGTTACCGCTTCGACAAGGACCTGGCTGAACGGGCCGCCAAATTTATTCAGCTGTTGCCGCACACCAAGGGTGAGTGGGCATTCAAGAGGATGCCCATCACGCTGGAGCCGTGGCAGCTCTTTGTGATCTGCTGTGCGTTTGGCTGGGTCAATAAAGGGTCCCGGCTGCGCCGCTTCCGGGAGGTGTATACCGAAATCCCCCGTAAGAACGGCAAATCGGCAATCTCTGCCGGTGTCGCCCTGTATTGTTTTGCCTGTGATAACGAGTTTGGCGCGGAAGTGTATTCCGGTGCCACGACAGAGAAACAGGCGTGGGAAGTCTTTCGTCCGGCGCGACTGATGTGTAAACGCACACCCATGCTTACGGAAGCGTTCGGGATTGAGGTTAACGCCTCAAACATGAATCGTCCGGAGGATGGCGCGCGGTTTGAACCGCTGATCGGTAACCCCGGTGATGGATCATCACCCCACTGTGCGGTGGTGGATGAATATCACGAGCACGCCACCGATGCGCTTTACACCACGATGCTTACCGGGATGGGGGCGCGACGTCAGCCACTGATGTGGGCCATTACTACTGCCGGGTACAACATTGAGGGGCCGTGCTACGACAAGCGGCGGGAAGTTATCGAGATGCTCAACGGCTCGGTACCCAACGATGAACTGTTCGGGATCATCTATACCGTTGACGAAGGTGACGAATGGACCGACCCGCAGGTGCTGGAAAAAGCCAATCCAAATATTGGGGTGTCGGTTTACCGTGAGTTTTTGTTAAGTCAGCAACAGCGTGCGAAAAATAACGCCCGTCTGGCAAACGTCTTTAAAACAAAACACCTCAATATCTGGGTGTCGGCGCGTTCGGCGTATTTCAACCTGGTGAGCTGGCAGAGCTGCGAGGATAAATCACTTACCCTTGAGCAGTTCGAGGGGCAGCCGTGCATTCTGGCCTTTGACCTGGCGCGTAAGCTGGATATGAACAGCATGGCGCGACTTTATACCCGCGAGATTGACGGTAAAACGCATTACTACAGTGTGGCCCCGCGTTTCTGGGTACCGTATGACACGGTGTACAGCGTCGAGAAAAATGAAGATCGCCGGACCGCCGAACGCTTTCAGAAATGGGTGGAAATGGGCGTCCTGACCGTTACCGATGGTGCAGAGGTGGATTATCGCTACATCCTCGAAGAGGCCAAAGCGGCGAACAAAATCAGCCCGGTCAGCGAGTCACCCATCGACCCCTTCGGGGCGACCGGGCTCTCACATGACCTTGCTGATGAAGACCTGAATCCCGTCACTATCGTCCAGAACTTCACCAATATGTCCGATCCGATGAAAGAGCTGGAAGCAGCGATTGAATCGGGACGTTTTCATCATGACGGCAATCCCATCATGACCTGGTGTATCGGCAACGTGGTCGGCAAAAACATGCCGGGTAACGATGATGTGGTGAAACCCGTCAAAGAGCAGGCGGAAAACAAAATTGACGGTGCAGTTGCGCTGATTATGGCGGTTGGCAGAGCCATGCTGTACGAGAAAGAAGACACGCTGTCTGACCACATTGAGTCCTACGGGATCCGCTCGCTTTAACTGAGGTAATTATGATCATGCTGATTCTCGCGCCTCTGGTGGGCGTGCTGGGTGCGCTTTTGCTGGCATATGGTGCCTGGCTGATTTATCCCCCGGCGGGTTTTGTTGTTGCCGGGGCGCTGTGCCTGTTCTGGTCGTGGCTGGTGGCGCGATATCTCGACCGTACACAGTCGTCTGTCGGCGGAGGTAAATAGTGTTCTTTTCGGGATTATTTCAACGAAAAAGTGACGCACCGGTGACCACGCCAGCAGAGCTGGCGGATGCTATCGGGTTGTCCTACGACACCTATACCGGAAAGCAGATCAGCAGCCAGCGGGCCATGCGACTGACGGCGGTTTTTTCCTGTGTCAGGGTGCTGGCGGAGTCGGTCGGGATGTTGCCCTGCAACCTGTATCACCTGAACGGCAGCCTGAAGCAGAGAGCCACTGGCGAACGTCTGCATAAGCTGATCTCCACGCATCCCAATGGCTATATGACGCCGCAGGAGTTCTGGGAGCTGGTGGTCACCTGTCTGTGCCTGCGGGGAAACTTTTACGCCTACAAAGTGAAAGCATTTGGCGAAGTGGCTGAACTGCTGCCCGTCGATCCCGGCTGTGTGGTACCGAAGCTTAACAGTAGCTGGGAGCCGATCTATCAGGTCACATTCCCGGATGGCTCCACGGATGTACTGAGCCAGGAGGATATCTGGCATGTGCGTACGCTGACGCTGGACGGACTGGTGGGGCTGAATCCCATCGCCTATGCCCGCGAGGCAATATCGCTGGCAGCTGCGACCGAAGAGCACGGGGCCAGACTGTTCAGCAATGGCGCGGTGACGTCGGGTGTGTTGCGTACAGAGCAGACGCTGTCAGATCAGGCTTATGAGCGCCTGAAGAAAGATTTTGAGGAGCGTCACACCGGGCTTGGCAATGCTCACCGCCCGATGATCCTTGAGATGGGGCTGGACTGGAAGTCGATGGCGCTGAACGCCGAGGACAGCCAGTTCCTGGAAACCCGCAAGTTTCAGCTTGAAGAAATCTGTCGTCTGTTCCGTGTGCCATTGCACATGGTGCAGAACACCGATCGTGCCACCTTCAACAATATCGAAGAACTGGGGCTGGGATTTATCAACTATTCACTGGTGCCGTATCTGACCCGCATTGAGCAGCGGATCAACACCGGACTGGTACGAAAAAGTAAGCAGGGCGTTTATTACGCCAAATTTAACGCCGGGGCGTTACTGCGCGGGGATATGAAGTCCCGTTTTGAAGCCTACGCCACCGGGATTAACTGGGGAATTTACTCTCCCAATGACTGCCGCGACCTGGAAGATATGAATCCGCGTCCCGGTGGGGATGTCTATCTCACACCGATGAACATGACCACGAAACCCTCCGATGGCAGTAAAGCCGGTAAGCAGAAGGATAACGCCAATGCAGACGAAACAACGTCTTGATGTACCGCTGAGTCTGAAATCTGTCAGTGACTCCGGTGAGTTTGAAGGGTATGGCTCCGTCTTTGGTGTAAAGGACAGCCACGATGATGTGGTGATGTCCGGGGCATTTGCTGCTTCCCTGCGGGCGTGGAGTGACAGAAAAGCGTTACCTGCGCTGCTCTGGCAGCACCGCATGGATGAACCCATCGGTGTTTACACTGAAATGAAGGAAGACGATGTCGGACTTTACGTCAGGGGACGGTTGCTTATTGATGATGATCCCCTCGCAAAACGCGCACATGCACACATGAAGGCCGGTTCGTTAACCGGCCTTTCTATTGGGTACGTCCTGAAAGACTGGGAATACGACCGGAGCAAAGAAGCCTTTCTGTTGAAAGAAATCGACCTCTGGGAAGTCAGTCTGGTGACGTTTCCGTCTAACGACGAGGCGCGGATCAGCGACGTCAAGAACGCGCTGGCCCGCGGGGAAATCCCCGAACAGAAAAAAATCGAAAGAGTCCTGCGTGATGTCGGACTCTCCCGTACCCAGGCCAAAGCATTCATGGCCGGGGGCTATGGCGCACTGTCCCTGCGCGACGCTGAGGATGTGGGCTCTGCACTGAATGCACTGAAAAATCTGAACTTCTAATCAGGAGAAATACGATGGCGGTTGATATTAAAGATGTGGAACAGGTCGCGCAGGAGCTGCAGCAGAAGTTTGACGACTTCAAGGCAAAGAACGACAAGCGCGTGGATGCGATTGAGCAGGAAAAAGGCAAACTTGCCGGGCAGGTGGAAACCCTGAACGGGAAACTCAGCGAGCTGGAAAATCTCAAAAGCGACCTTGAAAAAGAGCTGCTTGAGCTGAAACGTCCGGCTGGTGGAGCGCAAAATAAACTGGCCACCGAGCATAAAGAGGCGTTTGTGGGCTTCCTGCGTAAAGGCCGTGAAGACGGTCTGCGCGATCTGGAGCGTAAGGCATTGCAGGTGGGTACCGATGAAGACGGTGGCTACGCCGTGCCGGAAGAACTGGATCGCAACATTCTTAACCTGCTGAAAGATGAAGTGGTGATGCGTCAGGAAGCCACGGTGATCACCGTTGGCGGTTCCGACTACAAAAAACTGGTGAATCTGGGCGGTACGGCTTCCGGATGGGTGGGGGAAACGGATACGCGATCCCAGACTGCCACCTCCAGACTGGAGCTGATTGAACCTCTCATGGGGGAAATTTACGGCAACCCGCAGGCTACCCAGAAAATGCTGGACGATGCCTTCTTCAACGTGGAGGCCTGGATCAACAGCGAGCTGGCAACCGAATTTGCCGAACAGGAAGAAATTGCCTTTACCTCAGGCGATGGCACCAAGAAGCCGAAAGGGTTCCTGGCGTATGAATCCACTGATGAAACCGACAAGGTCCGGGCGTTCGGCAAACTTCAGCATATTGTATCCGGCGAAGCGACCGCGGTGACCGCAGACGCCATTATCAAACTGATTTACACGCTGCGTAAGGCACACCGCACTGGCGCGAAGTTCATGATGAACAACAACAGCCTGTTTGCCATCTGTCTGCTGAAAGACACCGAGGGTAACTATCTGTGGCGTCCGGGGCTGGAACTGGGGCAGCCGTCCTCTCTGGCGGGTTACGGTATCGCTGAAAACGAACAGATGCCGGATATCGCCGCTGATGCGAAAGCCATTGCATTTGGTAACTTCAAACGGGGTTACACCATCGTTGACCGTATCGGCACCCGCATTCTGCGTGACCCGTACACCAATAAACCGTTTGTCGGTTTTTATACCACCAAGCGCACCGGCGGGATGCTGGTCGATTCGCAGGCCATCAAACTGCTGAAGATTGCAGCGGCGTAATCACTCAGGGGCGTGGAACCGCGCCCCCTGTTCTGACGGGTGAAGAATCATGATCCTGAAACAAGATCTGAAATGGTCACCGGACGGTATGCGTGTTGAGGTCATTCGGGCCGGTGAGTATGACGACGGGGCGCTTCCTGCCCGGGTGCAGGAGATTGCACTTCAGGCCGGGTTAGCAGAGCGCGGAACCAGTGCAAAAAGCAGTAAAGCGACAAAAGAGAAAAAAGCCACGACCAGTAAAGAGGGCTGAGTATGCTTCTGACAATGGAAGAGATTAAAGCCCAACTCCGGCTGGATGAGGATTTCGATGCTGATGACCGCCATCTGCAACTGCTGGCCTGTGCGGCGCAAAAGCGGACGGAAACGTATCTGAACCGGAAGCTCTATGCTCCGGATGAAACCATTCCGGACAGCGATCCGGACGGGCTGCACCTGCCGGATGATATTCGTCTGGGGATGCTGATGCTTATCAGCCATTTTTACGAAAACCGCTCGTCGGTTACGGAAGTGGAGAAACTCGACATGCCGCAGAGTTTTGGCTGGCTTGTCGGCCCGTACAGGTACTTTCCGCAATGAAAATTCGTCAGGCGCAGACCAGCGCAACCTACATTCTGCCGGACCCCGGTGAACTGAATAAACGCGTCCTGATCCGCCTGCGGGTGGATATGCCCGCGGATAACTTTGGCGTGGAGCCTCAATACCCGGTTACGTTCCGGACATGGGCGAAGGTTATCCAGACCAGTGCCACCACCTGGCAGGAAACCGCGCAGACCGGGGACGCCATCACCCATTACATCACCATTCGTTACCGCCGGGGGATCACCGCTGATTATGAGGTGGTCTGCGGTGACAGTGTGTACCGGGTGAAACGTCAGCGCGATCTGAACGGGGCGCGGCGCTTTCTGCTGCTGGAGTGTACGGAGCTGGGCGAATGTAGGCAGAGTCACGGAGGCAACAATGACGACTTCCTTTTTGCACGTTGATTTTCAGCAGCCCGCGGAGATGCGCTTTAACCGCGCCCGTGTCAGGCGGGCGTTTGTCACGATTGGTCAGCGTCATATGCGTGATGCCCGTCGGCTGGTGATGCGCCGTGCGCGGTCGGCACCGGGTGAAAACCCCGGTTATCAGACCGGACGCCTGGCTCGTTCGATTGGTTACATGGTACCCAGAGCAAGTAAACATCGCCCTGGTTTTATGGCACGTATAGCCCCTAACCAGCGTAATGGAGAGGGAAACCGCCGTATCACCGGTGATTTTTATCCGGCTTTTCTGTTCTATGGCGTGAGGCGAGGGGCAAAGCGTCGTCGCAGCCATCATCGTGGTGCATCCGGTGGCAGCGGCTGGCGACTGGCTCCACGTAATAACTTTATGGTGGAAACTCTTGAAAAGAACCGCAGCTGGACACGCTATTTTCTGGCGCGGGAATTGCGTAAATCACTGAAGCCGGAGCGACGACACAGATGAAACTGACGCCTGTTATTGCTGCGCTGCGTGCCCGCTGCCCGTATTTTGAAAATCGGGTGGCAGGCGCGGCACAGTTCAAAAATCTGCCGGAGGTCGGAAAGCTGAGACTCCCGGCGGCGTATGTGGTACCGGGTGATGACTCTCCGGGAGAAAACAAAAGCCAGACCGACTACTGGCAGGAGCTGAAAGAGGGCTTCTCCGTGGTTGTCATACTGAGTAACGGGCGTGATGAGCGCGGTCAGTTTGCCTCGTATGATGTGGTGGACGATGTCCGGCAGATGCTCTTTAAGGCCCTGCTGGGCTGGAACCCGGAAGCGTGCGGTAACCCGATTACCTATGACGGCGGCACGCTGCTGGATCTGAATCGTCATGAGCTGATTTATCAGTTCGATTTTTCGGTCATCAGCGAGCTGACTGAAGACGATACCCGCCAGCAGGATGATCTGAACAGTCTGGATGAACTGCAAACGCTGGCGATTGATGTTGATTATCTCGAGCCCGGTAACGGGCCTGACGGCGATATCGAACATCACACCGAAATAACCCTTCCTTCCTGAGGATCCTCATGTTTGTCAAACCTGTTAAAGGGCGGTCAGTTCCTGACCCTGCCCGCGGTGACCTTTTGCCCGCCGAAGGGCGAAATGTTGACGAGAACAACTACTGGCTGCGCCGTGAAGCAGCGGGTGATATCCGGCGCGTGAATAAAAAGGTGAACACCGATGACGATAAGCTTTAACACCATTCCGTCGAATACGCTGGTTCCGCTGTTTTATGCGGAAATGGATAACCAGGCGGCGAATACTGCACAGGACAGCGGAGCATCGCTGCTGATTGGTCATGCCAATAACGGTGCAGAGATTGTTGCCAACAGTCTGGTGCTGATGCCGTCGGCAGACTATGCACGCCAGATTTGTGGTGCGGGAAGTCAGCTGGCGCGTATGGTCGAGGCTTATCGCCAGACCGACCCGTTTGGTGAACTGTATGTAATTGCCGTTCCTGAATCCACGGGCGCGGCGGCAACAGTTACGCTGACGGTGACCGGGGCGGCAACCGAAACCGGCACGGTGAATGTTTATGTGGGACGTACCCGCGTGCAGGCACCGGTGACTAACGGCGATAACGTCACGACGATTGCCAGCAGTATCCAGGATGCCATCAATGCCGTTCCGGCCCTGCCGTTTACGGCCTCATCTTCGGCTGGCGTGGTCACACTGACCGCGCGTCATAAGGGGCTTTGCGGGAATGAAATTCCTGTCAGCCTCAATTACTACGGCTTTGGTGGGGGCGAAGTGCTGCCTGCGGGCGTACAGATTGCCGTGGCGACGGGGACCGCCGGAACGGGCTCTCCTGTTCTCACCGGCGCGGTGGCTGCAATGGCGGATGAGCCGTTTGATTATATCGGCCTGCCGTTCAACGACACGGCCTCCGTTAACACGCTGGTGACCGAGATGAACGATACCAGCGGTCGCTGGAGCTATGCGCGTCAGCTGTATGGTCATGTGTATACGGCAAAGATCGGCACGCTGTCAGAACTGGTGACCGCAGGTGACCAGTTTAACCAGCAGCACATTACCCGGCGGGTACGAAAAAGAGACCCAGACGCCTGCCGACGAGCTGGCGGCAAGCCGTACCGCCCGCGCAGCGGTGTTTATCCGCAACGATCCGGCACGTCCCACGCAGACCGGTGAGCTGGTGGGTATGCTGCCTGCGCCGAAGGGGAAACGGTTCACGATGACCGAGCAGCAGACCCTGCTGTCTCATGGCGTGGCAACGGCGTATGTCGAAAGCGGGGTGCTGCGCATTCAGCGTGATGTCACCACGTACAGGAAAAACGCTTACGGGGTTGCGGATAACAGCTACCTCGACAGCGAGACGCTGCATACCAGTGCGTATGTACTGCGCAAACTGAAATCCGTCATTACCAGTAAGTACGGGCGTCACAAGCTTGCCAGCGACGGTACCCGTTTTGGTCCCGGTCAGGCGATTGTCACCCCGGCGGTAATCAAAGGGGAACTGCTGGCAACCTACCGTCAGCTTGAGCGTGCGGGGATCGTGGAAAACTACGAACTGTTTAAGCAGTACCTGGTTGTGGAGCGTGATGCCAGCGATCCGAACCGCCTGAACACGCTGTTCCCGCCTGACTATGTTAACCAGTTGCGTGTTTTTGCCGTGGTTAACCAGTTCCGTCTTCAGTATTCAGAGGAGTCTGCATAATGGCCCGTATCGGGGGAACCTGTTATTTCAAAATTGACGGTCAGCAGCTATCGCTGACCGGCGGCATTGAGGTGCCCATGAACAGGACGGTCAATGATGACATCATCGGCCTGGACGGTTCAGTGGACCGCAAGGAAACTCACCGTGCGCCTTATGTCAAAGGGACCTTCAAGGTGCCGAAGAATTTTCCGGTGAGCAAAATCACCTCGTCTGATGAGATGACCATCACTGCCGAGCTGGCGAACGGTCAGGTCTATGTATTGTCGTCCGCCTGGCTGCACGGAGAAGCGAACCATAATGCCGAAGAAGGCACGGTTGATCTTGAGTTCCACGGTGAAGAAGGGGATTACCAGTAATGAAAGAGCTTGAGTTAAAGAAACCGATTATCGCTCATGGTGAGACACTCTCCGTACTGGAGTTTGATGAACCCACCGGGAAGGATGTCCGCGAGCTGGGGTATCCCTACCAGATGAATCAGGATGAATCCGTCAGACTTCTGGCGCATGTGGTGTCGAAATACATTGTGCGGCTGGCGAAAGTGCCGCAAAGCTCTGTCGACCAGATGTCTCCGGCAGACCTGAATGCAGCGGCGTGGCTTGTGGCCGGTTTTTTCCTCCAGGCCTGACGGCTGAATACCTCACTGATCGCTTCTTTGACTGCGCCAGTTACTGGCGCATTAATCCCTTCGAATTGCTGAATATGCCGATCAGTGAAATTCCCTTGCTGGTCAGTCAGGCAAACAGGATAGAGCAGGAGAAACGCACACATGGCTGAATTTGAGCTTAAGGCGTTGATCACCGGTGTCGACAGGCTTTCTCCCGCGCTGTCGAAAATGCAAAAGAAAATCCGGGGATTTAAACGCCAGGCGGAAGAAGCGTCACAGGGTGGGCTGGCGCTTGGTGGCGGACTGGCTGCGGGTCTGACGCTTTCCCTGAAATCTTATGCCGATCAGGAAAACGCCGCCACCGGGCTGAAAGTTGCCATGATGGATGCGAACGGTGAGGTCGGAAAGAGCTTTCAGGACATCAATAAACTGGCTATTGGCCTGGGTAACCAGCTACCCGGTACAACGGCTGATTTCCAGAACATGATGCAGATGCTGGTGCGTCAGGGGATCCCGGCAGAAAACATTCTGGGTGGTGTGGGTAAAGCGACAGCTTATCTTGCGGTACAACTGAAAAAAACACCGGAAGCGGCTGCCGAGTTTGCCGCAAAGATGCAGGATGCTACCGGAACGGCCTCAGAAGACATGATGGGGCTGTTCGACACAATTCAGAAGGCGTTTTATCTGGGCGTTGACGACACCAACATGCTGTCATTCTTCACTAAAACCAGCTCTGTTCTGAAGATGGTGAATAAGGACGGTCTTCAGGCTGCACAGAGTCTTGCCCCCATCAGTGTCATGATGGATCAGATGGGGATGAACGGGGAGTCGGCAGGTAATGCCCTGCGAAAAGTTATCCAGTCCGGATTAAGCGTTAAGAAAATCAGGGACGTCAATAAAATCATGGCCCGCCAGAAACTCGGGGTACAGCTCGATTTTACTGATGGCAAAGGGAGTTTTGGCGGTCTTGATAACATGTTCAGGCAACTGGCAAAGCTGCGAAAACTGACCGACGTTAAGCGAACCGGTGTACTTAAGGCAATATTTGGTGATGATGCCGAAACCCTTCAGGTGGTCAATGCTCTGATCGATAAAGGAAAGGATGGTTACGATCAGATCCAGCAGAAGATGCATAAACAGGCCAGCCTGAATAAACGTGTTCAGGCACAGCTTGGTACGCTGTCCAACCTGTGGGAGGCAATGACGGGGACCGCAACTAACGGTCTTGCAGCTATTGGCGGCGCATTTTCTGGTGACGCTAAAAATATCACGCAATGGCTGGGGGAGTTGGGGGAAAAATTCACGAAGTTTGCGGATGAAAATCCCTGGGTTATTCGCGGCGTCGTCGGGCTTGCTGCCGGTCTTGCGATTCTGAAACTGGGATTGATGGGCGTGGGCAGTGCCATCAGCATTGTCAGCAGGATCATGTCGATGACGCCGATTGGCATGATTGCGACGGCGATAGCCCTGGCTGCGGGATTAATTATCACTAACTGGGATGTTGTCGGACCTTATTTCAAGAAGCTCTGGGAAACCATTGGTCCTTATTTTGAGGCTGGCTGGGAACTCCTTAAGAAAGTTTTTGCCTGGTCGCCGCTGGGGATGGTGATCAATAACTGGGGGCCGGTTGTTAAGTGGTTTCAGGATATGTGGGACAAGCTGAAGCCAATTATTGAGTGGTTTACCGACAGTTCCGGAGACACGGTCGATGCCATTAACTCTGCGCAGTGGGGCGCGGGTGCTTATGATGCTTATGGGACGGGAATACCGGCACGGGGATACACACCTTATCCGGCGGTAGATCTGGCTCAGTCAAACAACGCCTCCGGTGCCACAGGCCCGAATCCCTTCATGATTAATAAAGCTACTGCGCCAAAAGTTGATGGTGAGATCAAGGTCTCTTTTGTGAATTCGCCTCCGGGTATGCGGGTTATGGAAACGCGATCCAGCGGTTTTGATGTCAGCCATGATGTTGGCTATACGCGCTTTGGCAGGTAATGAAAAATTAATCTGTTAATGAGTCCCACTCCGGTGGGATTTTTTATGTACGGAGTTTATATGACGTGGAAAGACAGGCTTCAGGATGCGTCATTTCGAGGTGTGCCGTTTAAGGTTGAAGAAGAAAGTGCGGGAACCGGCCGTCGTGTGGAAACACACGAATATCCGAACCGCGACAAACCCTATACCGAAGATCTGGGAAAAGTCACTTTCCGCCCGTCCATCACAGCTTATGTGGTGGGAGATGACTGCTTTGACCAGCGCGATCGCCTGATTGAAGCGCTGAATAAACCCGGTCCCGGCACGCTTGTCCACCCGACATATGGTGAGCTGAAAGTCTGTGTTGACGGGGAAGTTCGGGTCAGCACATCGAAAAGTGAAGGGCGTATTGTCCGCTTTGACCTGAAGTTTGTCGAAGCGGGAGAACTCTCTTACCCCACATCAGGTGCGGCGACGGCGCAGACGCTGATGTCATCCTGTTCTGCACTGGATGACTGCATCAGTGACAGTTTCAGTGGTTTCAGTATCGATGGCGTGGCAGATTTTGTGCAGAACGACGTCGTCGGTAATGCCGGCACAATGCTTGGGTATATTTCTGATGCGATGAAAGTGGTGGATTCTGCCGTATCGGATGCCGCCAGGCTGTTGCAGGGGGATATCTCGGTACTTCTGCCGCCGCCATCGTCAGGCAAAAATTTCGTTGAGCAGGTGCAGAAAATGTGGCGTACCGGGAAACGCCTTTATGGTAACGCCAGCGACCTGGTCACCATGATCAAAACGCTTTCCGGTGTCAGCCTCGGCAGCGATCTGCAACCGCGCGGCGTCTGGAAAACGGACAGTAAAACCACCGCCACGGCGACGCAGCAGCGTAACGTGGTTGCCAGCACCCTTCGTACGACCGCAATCAGCGAAGCGGCGTATGCCGTCACCCGATTGCCTGCGCCAACAACTTCCGCGGTGATGCAGAATGCCGCAGTGGGGCAGGCAACAACAGCTGCGCAGAGCACCGGCTGGCCTTCCGTCACGCATCCGGCACTGAACAATGCACCGGCGGTGAAAAACACGGTTGATCTGCCGACGTGGGAAGAACTGACTGACATTCGCGACACACTGAATACGGCAATTGATAAGGAGTTGTCCCGTACAACCAGTGATGCGCTGTTTCTGGCGCTGCGCCGGGTGAAAGCAGATCTGAATGCGGATATCAACACGCGCCTTGAACAGTCTGCACGGATCATTCAGCGCACGCCGGATGAGGTTTTACCCGCGCTGGTGCTGGCGGCGACCTGGTTTGATAACGCGGCGCGTGACGCGGACATTATCCGGCGTAATGCCATTACGCATCCCGGCTTTGTGCCGGTGATCCCTCTGAAGGTGCCAGTACAATGAACGATAACGTCACGCTACGGGTAAATGGCCGGGAGTGGAATGGCTGGACATCGGTGCGCATCGGTGCCGGTGTTGAACGACTGGCGCGGGATTTCAGTGTGGAGATCACCCGCCAGTGGCCGGGAGATGAGGGTATCACCACGCTTCAGCCGCGCATTAAAAACGGTTCAAAAGTGGAGGTGCTGATTGGTGATGAGCTGGTGATCACCGGCTGGGTGGAGGCGACGCCCGTTCGTTACGATGCCCGTTCGGTCAGCACCGGTATTGCCGGACGCAGTCTGACCGCTGACCTGATTGACTGTGCAGCCGAACCGACACAGTTTAACGGACGATCGCTGGTACAGATTGCGCAGGCGCTTGCTGCGCCTTTCGGCATTGAGGTGGTGAACAGCGGTGCGCCGTCGGGTGTTATTCCTGATGTCCAGCCTGATCACGGTGAAACGGTGATTGAGGTAATCAACAAAATACTCGGTCAGCAGCAGGCGCTGGCTTATGACGACCCGCACGGCAGGCTGGTGATTGGCGGTATTGGCTCAACGCGGGCACATACCGCGCTGGTACTTGGGGAAAACATCCTTTCCTGTGATACGGAGAAGAGTATCCGGGAGCGGTTTTCAGTTTACCAGGTGGCGGGGCAGCGTGCCGGAAACGACGATGATTTCGGTGAGGCCACCACCACCGCGCTGCGGGCCCGCACAGAGGACGCATTTATTGCCCGTTACCGTCCGATGTATATCAGGCAGACAGGGCAGGCCACGGGGGCAGGCTGTATTGCCCGTGCTGACTTTGAAGCCCGGCAACGGGCGGCGCGGACGGATGAAACCACCTATGTGGTGCAGGGCTGGCGACAGGGTAACGGTACGCTGTGGCAGCCCAACCAGCGGGTGATTGTCTTCGATCCGGTCTGTGGTTTCGACAATACCGAACTGCTTGTCTCGGAAGTCACGTTTACTCAGGACCAGAATGGCACCCTGACGGAAATCCGTGTCGGCCCACCTGATGCTTATCTGCCTGAACCCGAAGCCCCCGGCGCGCGGAAAAAGAAAAAAGCCAGAGTACAGGAGGACCCGTTCTGATGAAGGCGATTGAAACCATACAGCGACAACTCCTCGGCCTGATTGGGCGGGCGGTGGTGAAAAGCATCAGTGCCGCCACGAAATGTCAGACCGTGGATGTGTCCCTGATTGCCGGTGAACCCAAAGCCGGGGTTGAACATCTTGAACCCTACGGTTTTACCGCAAGGGCAAACAGCGGTGCGGAAGCGGTGGTGTTGTTTCCGGATGGCGACCGTTCTCATGCGGTGGTTGTTACGGTGTCGGACCGGCGCTACCGCCTGAAAGGGCTGCAGACGGGTGAGGTGGCTGTCTATGACGATCAGGGGCAGTCCGTGACGCTGACCCGGGAGGGGATCGTGGTGGACGGTGCAGGTAAAACGATCACGTTTCGCAATTCACCTAAAGCACGTTTTGAAATGGACCTTGAAGTGACCGGACAGGTGAAAGACCTGTGCGACTCCGGCGGCACCACCATGTCAGCGATGCGGCTTGCCTATAACGGGCATCGTCACAGAGAGAACGGTCAGGGCAGTAACACCGACAAACCTGATAAAGCGATGGAGGCATGATGGAACTGTGGCTGACGGTGAACGGTAAACGCACCTGCGCCAGCGCACCGCTGGATCCGCTGACCCGCGCCGTGGTGATTTCCCTGTTTACCTGGCGGCGGGCGGAGCCTGATGACAATGCCGACGTCCCGATGGGATGGTGGGGGGATACCTGGCCTGCGGTACAGAATGACCGTTACGGCTCCCGACTGTGGCTGCTTCAGCGCAGCAAACTGACCAATCAACTGGTGCAGACGGTAAGGGGGTATATCCGCGAATGCCTGCAATGGATGATTGATGACGGCGTGGTGTCCCGTATTGATCTGGATATCCGCCGCACCGGGATTAATGAACTGGGTAACAGTATCACTCTCTGGCGTCGTGACGGACCGGTAATGATTTCTTTTGATGATCTGTGGAGTGCGATAACGCATGGCGGACAGTGAATTTCAGCGCCCGACGCTGGCAGAAAATATCAGTATGCTCCGTAACGATTTATTCGCCAGGCTGGACGTCAGCGACACGCTCCGGCGCATGGATGAAGACGTGCGGGCAAAGGTGTATGCGGCGGCGCTGCATACGGTTTACGGGTACATCGATTATCTGGCAATGAACATGCTGCCTGACCTGTGCGATGAGTCCTGGCTGGCGCGACATGCTGCGATGAAACGGTGTCCGCGCAGCCACGGCTGCCAGCGGGTATATGCGCTGGGAAGGTGTCAGCGATGGCCTGAAGGTGACCGCCGGAAGTGTTATTCAGCGCGATGACTGGTTCAAGTACACGGCAACTGCCGATGCAACCAGCACCGGTGGTGTCCTGCGCGTGCCGATCGCCTGCTCAAGTGCAGGCGCGGTCGGTAACGCTGACGACGGTACGTCATTAATCCTGGTCACGCCGGTTAATGGTCTGCCGTCTTCCGGCGAGGCAGATACCCTGACAGGTGGATTTGATATTGAAGAGCTGGAAACGTGGCGCGCCCGCGTCATTGAGCGGTATTACTGGACGCCTCAGGGCGGGGCTGACGGGGACTATGTCGTCTGGGCTAAAGAAGTGCCCGGCATTACCCGCGCATGGACATACCGACACTGGATGGGAACGGGGACTGTCGGTGTGATGATAGCCAGCAGTGACCTGATTAATCCCATTCCGGAAGAATCAACGGAAACGGCGGCAAGACAACATATCGAGCCACTGGCCCCGGTGGCAGGCTCTGATTTGTATGTGTTCAGGCCGGTGGCACATACGGTGGATTTTCATATCCGTGTGACGCCGGACACACCGGAAATACGGGCTGCCATCACCGCGGAGTTGCGTTCGTTCCTGCTGCGTGATGGTTATCCGCAGGGAGAACTGAAGGTATCGCGTATCAGTGAGGCGATTTCCGGTGCGAACGGGGAATACAGCCATCAGTTGCTTGCACCGGCAGACAATATCTCCATTGCAAAAAATGAACTGGCGGTACTGGGGACGATTTCATGGACGTGACAAACGATGATTACATCCGTCTGTTGTCGGCACTGTTGCCCCCCGGTCCGGCGTGGTCAGCCAGCGATCCGGCGATTGCCGGTGCGGCACCGTCATTATCCCGCGTTCATCAGCGTGCGGATGCCCTGATGCGGGAGCTGGATCCGCGCACCACCACTGAACTGATAAACCGCTGGGAGCGTCTGTGCGGTCTGCCGGATGAATGTATTCCCGCAGGGACACAGACCCTTCGCCAGCGTCAGCAACGGCTGGATGCGAAGGTTAACCTGGCGGGCGGCATCAACGAGGATTTTTATCTTGCACAGCTTGCTGCCCTGGGCAGACCAGATGCCACCATCACGCGATACGACAAAAGCACGTTCACCTGCTCATCGGCCTGTACTGACGCTGTGAACGCGCCTGAATGGCGGTATTACTGGCAGGTCAACATGCCAGCCGCCACCAACACCACCTGGATGACATGTGGCGATCCCTGTGATTCCGCACTGCGTATCTGGGGCGACACAGTTGTCGAATGTGTGCTTAACAAACTCTGCCCGTCGCATACCTACGTAATTTTTAAATATCCGGAGTAATCCATGCATCGTATAGACACGAAAACCGCGCAGAAGGATAAGTTCGGCGCGGGTAAGAACGGTTTTACCCGTGGTAACCCCCAGACCGGCACGCCTGCCACCGATCTGGATGATGACTACTTTGACATGTTGCAGGAAGAGCTCTGCAGCGTGGTGGAGGCATCCGGTGCCAGCCTGGAGAAGGGGCGGCATGACCAGCTGCTTACCGCGCTTCGTGCGCTGCTGTTAAGTCGCAAAAATCCGTTTGGCGATATCAAATCGGACGGCACGGTGAAAACGGCTCTTCAAAACCTTGGTTTGGGAGAAGCGGCAAAACGGAATGTAGGTAACGGGCAAAACCAAATTCCGGATATGGCGGCGTTTGCCAGTTCACTTTCATCAACGGGTTTTCAAAAACTCCCTTCAGGTCTGATTATTCAGTGGGGTATTGTCAGTGGAGCATCAAACTATACGGTGACTTACCCGGTAACATTCCCAAATCGTTCACTTGCGCTGTTGGCTGTGCCACATACAACGTCGTTGGCTGGTATATCTGCAATGGGCATTGCGAACTGTTCTGATATCACCAAATCACAGTTCTATATAATTGTTGGCGGTATATCTCAGGGAGAAATTGTCAAATATGAAAGGTCCTGTTTTTGGGTAGCAATCGGTGTATAGGTATATCTATGATTTATTTCTCAAAATCGACTAATGGTTTTTTCTTTGATGGTATAAACAGCGACATGCCTGCTGACATTGTTGAGATAAGTACAGACTTATACAATGAATTAATTGCCGGACAGCAGGAAGGGGGTAAATTAATCACGTCAGATGAAAATGGTTTACCGGTACTGAAATCTCCGGCGATTGATTATGTCGCACGTGCTGAAAATCAGCGAATGCAGTTACTTGCTCATGCCGATAATGTCACAGCTGACTGGCGAGTGGAATTAATGCTTGGTGATATCAGCAGTACAGATAAAGAAAAACTATCCGCCTGGATGGACTACAAAAAAGAAGTAAAAGCCGTCGACACTTCGACGGCTCCTGAGATTAGCTGGCCTGAGTTACCGGAGGTGTAGGCCATTCAATATCTGGAGCACTGGAGGTATCCACCAGTTCCAGTGCGTCCAGGTAATCCAGCCACAAATTATATAGTGCCAGTTCCTCGTCTTTCAGACGACCAATAGCGGCTTTACCGGGCCATTGTTTACTGTTCATGTATTCGTTGGCCTGATTAAGCAATAATTGCCTTTCTGATTCTGCCTGTTGAATAAGTTCTTCATGCGATGGTGGAGGTATTAGTGCCCATGTGGGTAATCCATTTTTTCCTGCAACACGAATTTTGTCATATGGGGGCGTATTGATTGCAAATTCATTATAAACATCATCACTGACAGCCAGAGCATCATCTGGCCATGAATTTGCATTAATGTAATCATCCTTAAGCGCAGGATTCACAAAAATGTTTAATGATGGACTATAAAACATATTAACCCCCTATAGCGATATAACGACCTAATACAGCATTTGCAGCAGTCGCTATGCTTGAAAAACCGCGGAACTGATTTGATGTAATTGCAGAAGCCGACAGGATTCCTGCGCCTGAAGGTGTATGCCCCACATGACTAACTATCATTCCATAACATGCTGACGGAAAGGCAAAAGGAAAATCATTAAGATATCCGGCATCTTCACCACCAGACCCACCAAATCTCGCCTGCCCCCACTGAATAATCAGTGTTCTCCGGGAACCTGAAATAATTAACGGAATCGTTACATACCCATTCAGACCAATGACACCCGATGCAGTGCCAGCCAGAGATAATTCTCCCAAACCAACGTTTATGAAAATGCAGAAATAACGAGAAAATGGCATCATTCCTGCTTTTGTCAGAGGGAGCTACCATGCTTATTGGCTATGTTTGCGTATCAACAAATGACCAGAAAATCGATCTACAACGTAATGCGTTTAACTGTGCAGGATGCGAGCTGATTTTTGAAGACAAGATAAGCGGTACAAAGTCCGAGAGCCTAGGGCTGACAGTGCTGTTCTTGATGCAAATTAAAGGATTTAATAGTGAGTTGCGGCCTTACTAATGTAAGGCCGCTATAATCATTTTATTAATTGCATTAATCGTATTTTGGCCATACTTTCAATGCAATTTCCCCCAACTTTTTACCTCGCTCCAGTATTTCACTCTCATCCCATTTATCCTTAAGTATAAGTGGTATGTTCAGTCGTAGATTGGTGTGGACGATGAGAGCATCACGTTTTTTCAGAAATACAGCATTCTGAACGGAACGGTTTACGCTAAGGTTAAGCAAAGTTAGATTTCCCAACGTAGCTATCGCTTGTTGCCGTTTCCTTACCAGTAGCTGTTCAGGGGTAAGATCGGTTCCAGACAGAACAATTTGGTTCATTACCGTAGCATCTGAATTTGTCACCATATGACCATTTTCGAGAGGCCAACAGGAATACCAACTTTGAGGCATAAGATGATCGATATCGAGATTAGAAAGATTTGGAACATCAGGCTTTTCTGTCTTCACTTGGCGACAAAGTTCTCTTTCAAGTTCCGTTAACATTGAGCGCATTTTCGGTGCGTCGAGCCTGCCAGGATAAAGTGGAGCATTGATGCAAGCGTTGAGAAATTCTGAGTCCCCAGGCCAACGTGAGGCTTCGCCATTTAAGCTATTGAGGATATTACGTAACTCAACACTGGAAATTTCCGTTTTAGACAAGTGTCGCAATACATTCATAAATACATTGTTGTAATTCTTTGGCGTCAGGCCACATACGGATCTTCGTACTACGTAGGAGACAAGATCATTATACATGGCTGCTTTCTCATCATCGGCGATGTTAGCTATCGAAATGAACAAAGCAAGCGGATAGAGTGTCGTCACATCATAGGCTGCGATGCGATGTCTAAAGTGTGAGATGGGGGTTGTGCCAAAACCACCAACCAATTCTTTATATTGTGATGCATATTGTTTGAGGCGCTTTACTTGCAGATCTGCTCGTTGTGAAGGCAAGTCCTTACTTACATAATCACGATACTCATTGTAAAGGCGAGACAGATCAATTTCACGCTGCCTTTCTGATTGCAATGTCGCATGTACAAGCCACTCCATGCGTGGTTTATTAATACGTCCACGGCGTTGCTTTTCCGACCAGTATTTATCTTCAAAGATCTTCCACTCATTTTCATATAATTCAATAGCATTAATATTTTCATGCTCAGCGCACATAAAGATATAGTTGCGAATAAGATCCGTTGCATGAAGTTCCGCTCCTCGCCCATTTAATGTTTCAAAAATTATTTGGGCATCATCTTCAGCTTCGAGAAATATGCTTACCAGTTTCAGATCCGTCAAGACAGCCTCAATTAGTGCTACAGCATTTTCTTGTGGTGAGTGTTTTTCTATTTTAATCCATTTTATAAAGGCTTCAGTAAAAAACCATAATGCCTCTAGTGACGGCGGGTGGTTGAAATGTTTACGTAACGTACCATGTTGCGTGAAGCTATCAGAAAATACATTACGGAGATCGTCAATATTATCAACATTAAGACTTTGAATAAAATGAGTTTGATCTCGAAAAGTTGGCCACAGTTTGAAGCATTCTACCTTTTTATTTCTCATCGTTGCTTCGTTTGTATTTTTCAAGCAAGTCAATACTAACCCTTCCAGTTCAGAAAGGCCTGTAGCACGCAATGATAATCGAATGGATGCCAGAATATATTGAAGAGTGGTTAAACGTTGCTGGCCGTCAATAATATGTATGGTATCTACACCTAACAAGCTGTTTTTGAGTTGAGGTTCCAGCACCACCGCGCCGAGGAAATGAGGGGTTGGTTTTGTTCCCGAAAGTCGGCTCTGTGCTTTTTCGAAGATATCCTCCAACAAAGCTGACCATTGGTTTCGTTGCGTCCATACGTAGGCACGTTGATAGAATGGAACACGATATTGTCGTTGATTTTGGAAAATTTGCTGGATGGTTAGCGTTTCGGATTTCATTGTTTACCTATAAATAACATTAAGTGACATTCCACAAGAGTAAGAAATTCATCTGAGTCAGAACAATCATTTTTATGTAGTTATGATACAGTGTATTTGTTACTGGTGAAGTAAAAATAAGAAACCCCGCTTTTGAATGCTGACGCGCTACGGTTTCATTGGATATTTTTTGTCTCTCCTCCATCCCGTTGGTGTTCTGTTTAGACTGATAACTTGCTGTTTTAATTGATATTAGTTTCTTGCGCCGCCCAATCATGGTTGGTGGGTTGGTGGGTTGGTGGGTTGGTGGGAGTTAAATCCACATTGGTATGAATAACATAGAATATGAATTAGTGTTTCAGAATTGCTTCAGCCATCACTTTTTAATACGTTCAATTTGAATGTTTATTTCCGAAACAATTTTTTCAGGTTTCAGTCCCTCGTTAGATTGCACAAAATCTCTAATTTGCATCATTCGATGTGCACAAATTTGTAATTCGCTATAAACACTTAGCTCGTCAGATTCATTTTGAGATTGTTCACCTGTTTAAAATTCTACATAAGTATGTGGCGGATTGTGATAAACACGAGAAATCGGGGTTGGCCACCATTCCTCACCGGTCACTACGTCCGCATCGAATAGTACAGTTTTGTCAATTTCCATTAATTTCTGGATAAGAACAGAAGTTTTCAAGCGAACCTCCATTTTGCCATAAAGTGGTTATCAAAACGCTACGTAAACTATACAAAATCAGCGAGTTATGGTGAAGGTAAAAAAACAAGTTTAGATGTTCGTTAAGTATAAAATTGTTTTAATTCAATTGGATATAATAATTTTCTAAATCTAATGTTACGCCATATGGGTTGGACTGAAGCGGCTGACCTGATTGTTAAAGGTATGGAAGGCGCAATCAATGCGAAGACCGTAACCTATGACTTCGAGCGTCTGATGGAAGGCGCTAAACTGCTGAAATGTTCAGAATTTGGTGATGCGATCATCAAGAACATGTAATCACTACATGTGTTTAATATTGCAACGGGCGTATAACACGCCCGTTGTTTTATTTATGTAGGTATTATTAATAGCATATCGAGCATATTTATATAAAACCCTTTACTTGAGCCCATATGGGCATATTTTTATAATGCAACTATTATGCAAACATTTATTTGTTATTTTGCTTTCTCCTGGAGGACACTCTTGACTGCTTTTGAGTAGACTCCATAAATCCTTGTTGAATGGTGCGATGTTATAAATAGTAATAGGATATTCTTTATCTTTAAGGATAATTCCAGATTTAACCGGTGTAAATATACTGCCAGGAGGGAGAAATATAGTAAATTGATACCAGATGATCATTTTCATATTACCCCATATGGCTGAAAAAGATATGCCGCATGAAGGTTGAATTATCGTGTCAATTACTATCCACTTCATTTGTTATGTCTTATCCCACGGTATTTAATATAGTTCATTTGGATGTTCATTTCTTTATTTTGCATATGAGTATATTACCCCTTCAAAAAATAAATTAATTAAAACGATTGCTTATATAAAACAAAATTTAAAGCAAGGAATCTCAATGGATGTTAAACAAAATGAGATTTAGTGAAAACAATAAATTATTCACTTCGTTTTAGATTTGTTTAGCTATAATGTTATACATTCAAATGACTGAACATCCTGTAATTAAAACATAGCCTTTATGCTACTTTGTGCCAATTTGCTAAACATTATGGTTGCCTTTTTATATAACGATAATAATGAATATAAGCATGACATGAGAATAAGGTTTCAATTTTTGAGTTATATAGGAAAGGTTTAACCTGTTCCTGGCTAAAATACATATAACTGGATGATGACTAAACCAAAACACATGTGCGTTAAGTATTGAAACGGGCGTATGGCACACCCGTTGTTTTTATAAATATATTAACCGTTATAAAATAACGTATAGAAAGTCAAGTGATCACATTTCAAATATCAATTTGATAGTATTGGCATGGTGATTATTTATGGGTAGCAATAAAAGGACAGTATTTATCATCCATAGGGATAGTCTCTGTACTTTTATTCCCATTATGCTAATGCCTTACTGAATTATGAAGCATTTCTTAAGCATCCAACTTTAGCTAGATTAATGGTTTATTATTTTCTACATCTTCAATATATAAAAGCGTATTATCAATGGCGTAGTAACTGCGTTTGTTATGATTAACATCAGTAACCCACCGGAAAACGCCCGCGCCTGCTAGTGTTGAACAGTATTCCCGAAATGTAGATTTTCCGCAAATATGAAGCAATGCGGCCTCTTTTATTTTAGCAGGGTTCTTGGTCGTACTAACTTTTAACAGGTTCCTGGTTCCTCTTAATAACAAAACCGTGTCATCGTGAGTAATAATTCTGATGTTATCCGTAGCCAGATAATAAATGTAATGTGCAATACGGTGATGTTTTAATTCTGAATAAAACCAGGAGAAGTTTTGCTCTTTTCTCACTTGCTCAAACATCTTTTGAAAAACAACGACCTGATCCATCAGGATAATAACCTCTTGTTAGTTGTGAGACTGCGTAGTGTGCACGATCGGTTTTACCACTTCAATCTGGTCTGTCCTTTGGCTGTGATATGTACAGAGTGTGATAGAGGGAATATCTGAATTCTCCCGGTGAGCATTTTGCAACGGACCAGCTCCGGTACAAACGCTGTTGTGGGTTCAGATTATAACATTCTGTCTAAGGGGCGGGATAAAGGTGAAATTAGGGGGCATGAAAGATGACTTTATAACCTTGCTCACCCCAGTGTTGTAAAAGTTCGTTTTGCCTTCTCGTTGGTGCCATGCCTGTCCAGACAATCAATGTTTGCGTCGGGAACAGTTCCGGGCGCGGCGATTCAATGGGATCAGCAAGAACAGAAATGTGCCATCCTGACAATGATAAACGCCATGCTTCCAGCCACAATCGTGCTCTCTCTTCAACATTCCACGCCATCAGAATGGCTTCTTTACCGGGCTTACGGCGCATTTCGAAAAGCGAGGTTGCTGCGTATTCAATTAATGCGCCGTCAAACATACTGCTCATAATGCGGGAGGTGTTGTGATCAAGCACGAGACGCTGGCGAACAGGAAGGTAAACATGATTAATCAATTGATCTACTGGGTACTCTCGACCCAGTGAAATAATTCTCGCGCGTAGTTTGGCAGGATTAGCCATGCGAAGAATTGACATCATCTCTTCTTGCAGGCGGCTCCAGTCATCTTCCGTATCCTGGCTGGTGGTTTCCAGTAATGCTTTAACTTTGCCTACAGGGACGCCATTACTTATCCAACGCTTGATCTCTTCGATGCGTTGTATGTCTTCTTCATCAAAGAGTCGGTGTCCGCCTTCACTGCGCTGTGGTTTTAACAAACCGTAGCGGCGTTGCCAGGCCCGGAGAGTGACAGGATTAATCCCGCAACGTTCAGCAACATCACCAATGCTGTAATAAGCCACAATTCCTCCTTGCGGTCACAAATCTCCGTCGCCTGTACACGACCCAATAATACTTTGTACAATATACGCTAAAATTGTACAAAGTATAAATAAGATTTCAGCTAAATTGGATGAAACATTATTTTTAATGTGGATTAAATTTAAACGTAACGTATTCATTTTCACGATGATTTACTGAAATCATGTGAAAGAATGTGCTGAAAATTATTTTTTCTCTGGCCACGCTATGGAAGGGATACCATTCAATTTAGCTTTAGCAAACAGATCTCCCTGAAACATCTCAATTCCTGCGGATTCAAGCCACATCCACTCTTCTGGTGTTGCCACGCCCATAGCACTGACTTGAATTTCAAGTGATGTACAGCATTTTATGATCGCCTGAATAATTGCCTGCCGTGGCCCACTTTTATGAACATTGGTAATCAATTCCTGACTGATTTTAATTCTGTCAGGCTGGAAGCGTGACAGGAGTAACAAACCAGCAAAACCTGCGCCAAAATGATCAATTGCTACACTGATACCAGCAGCCTTTAGCGATTTAATCGCTTCGGCAAACTCATCAAACCGAGATATGACTTCACTTTCAGTAAATTCAACGATGATTTGTTCAGGCACCAGAGCATTGGCCTTTATTTCATTAAGTAAAAAAGAGACTGCGTCAGGTTCGTTAACCAGGGTCATAGGTAATAGATTGATTGAAATCATTTTATCACCGAGCTCAAGTGCGTGTGCCATCGTGAATGCAAGCGCCTTACTTTTGAGATCCGCTGTGTAGATTTCCCCGTCTTTACGCTGCCCAACCGCTATGGCTGATGGGCTATCTTCATTTTTTTGCACAATGGCTTCAAAAGCGATTATCCGCCGCGATAAGGGATCGACAATAGGATGAAAGGCAAAGTGGTCGTTTATAGTTGGTGAAAGGGCACAGGAATCAAGTTCTTTATCAGATCCGTCAGCGATAAAAAGCCAGGAGTCTTCGGCAGGGATCTCGAAATAGGTTGATTGTTCGGTTGCAAGGACAAAAGTACGAAAAAATTGTAGCGCTCTGTCATCATAAGTTAGCTGAAATTTTGATGTGCCTTTGTCGAATACGGCCTGTAAAACGTCATCTCGCTCGTGCAGGCGCAAATCAAATAATTCCATTCCCGCTTTGCCAAAACGGCGAGCAGGCGCGTAATCGCACAGCAGCTCAACAATATTATAGTGCCGTGGATCCTGGCATATAGCCCGATATATCATTTTAACCTGTTCTTCCGGACCTTCCAGAAGCTGGAAAAAAGAGAACGGGCTCCATTAAACAGTGAATCTATTCCATCCCCTGAACTACCGCATGTTCCTCCGATTTGCTATCGAAACCATTTTTTGACGGGATTTTAAGGCGTCATCGCGTACTTCCGGTATCCGATAAATTGAAAGGTACGGCTTAACAATCCGTAAATAGGTAGAGGCAGAAATGCAAGACGGTAACAGACATATCTTCTTGTGTCTTTCTTTTAATACCAAAACATAACTGTTTCTTTACATTGATAAAAAATGGAAAAAGTTGAACACTAGTTGGCGAAAAATCTTGTATAGATTGTCAGTTAAATGATGCAATATGTTTTATCATAACACATTGTTTTATATGCATTAGCACTAATTGCAAAAATTGTATCATTCTGCACATGGCTCATTTCAAGAAGTTTACTGTTACCTCCTTTCACATTGATTAACATTTTTAACAGAGGCGTAGCATGCATCAAAATTCAGTGACTTCAGATTCTGCGGGAGCAATCACTCGTTACTTTGCAAAAGCTAACTTGCCTACTCAGCAGGAAACTCTCGGGGAAATTGTGACTGAGATTTTGAAAGATGGACGTAATCTGAGTCGAAAGTCGCTTTGTGCCAAACTGCTGCCGAGCTTCCAGGAACAAGCGACAAGAAGGAACAGAAACGTATAATGCGTGCGCTTTTTGAATGAAATACGGCAGCCACATTGATTATTCTTCAGGAAGTTAGCTATGAAGTCGTTATGAACAATCTGATAATGAACGTATGCAAATATACAAATTACTTTAGCGAGGCGGTATCCGGATGCAATACAGAAGATAAAATTTTCATTTGCGAATTTCTTATTAAGCAATTACTCGTAATGAAATCGGCTGAGGAAGATGCTTTCCGACGCGATTTAATTGACAGCATAATTCGTGATTTTAGCAATAGTGATTCAGGAGGGCCAAACCGAAGAACAGCGACAGCTGACAATAAAAGTATGTTCAATGGTAAGAAAATAAACAGAATACATTAAAATTTCGCCAAAGTAAGATGAGGTTACCGTAATGCTTGAGATACTACAATTCATAATGCAATAACTGATAAAGCGTTAGCAAGTTACTTTCGCAGTTCGGGTAATTTGTTAGAAGAAGAGTCAGCAGTGTTAGGGCAGGCTGTCACCAATTTAATGCTTTCAGGCGATAATGTTAATAATAAAAATATTATCTTAAAGTCACAGTACACTCCACAGAAACAACCATTGATGATACAAAGCTGATGTGATTAGAAAAACACTGGAAATCGTGTTGCGATACACAGCTGATGATATGTAACTTCTAATTATTAAGTATAAGTTTATAGAAAACTCATTCATCTTATTTTTGTCTGTCGCTTTAGACTATACACAGCATAATTTTATTGGGTTAATATTTCTACGAGGCTGACATGAATAATTCAATCCCAGAGAGATTTATTTTTCAATGTGCTTTGTTTAAAAATCTCGAGAGGGAGGTGTTCATGACGCATGGGTATCGTTGATATCATATTATTGATCAGGCTTTACGCTTGCGTTTAAAAGATGAAGAACCGATTATGATTCTTTCCTGATCTCCTAATCTCACAAATGTGCAGTACATTGAAATGCATAAGACTACACTAACGGATATCATTATTAATGACAGGGAATCCGTGCTCTCTTAGAACTTGAGTAAGGTTTAAAGATAGCATCGGCTGTTATCCACCAATGCTGATTACCAAGTGGCATTTCAGGCGTTATGCTTTCTTATTATATTACACAATATCAGTCATCAAAGGAGTTCTCGCTCACCATTCTTACGGTATCCCCCTTTATTTTGTACTGCCTACATTATGCTCAATAATTAATGGGTTAGATCAAGATGGAGAAAATTTTATCTTCGGCGTGGATATTTCTTATGCTCTCTACCATGCTCTCTGTAGATGCCAGCGCGAGCGAATGAATGGCATTTTCATGTATTAAACCCTTTGGCCGGGACAAGCAAATGCGCAATACACTCATACCCATCCTCGTTGCGATATGCTTGTTTATTACCGGTGTCGCTATTTTGAACATCCAGCTCTGGTATTCCGCAAAAGCAGAGTACCTGGCGGGAGCGAGATATGCCGCCAACAATATCAATCATATACTTGAAGAAGCGTCACAAGCGACTCAAACAGCGGTTAACATTGCCGGGAAGGAATGCAACCTCGAGGAGCAATATCAGCTTGGCACTGAAGCAGCTCTGAAACCTCACCTGCGCACAATCATCATTCTCAAACAGGGAATAGTCTGGTGTACATCCCTGCCTGGGAATCGGGTCCTGTTGTCTCGTATTCCTGTTTTCCCGGACAGTAATTTACTGTTGGCTCCAGCAATCGACACCGTTAATAGATTACCTATCCTGCTCTATCAGAACCAATTTGCAGATACGCGCATTTTGGTTACGATAAGCGATCAGCATATTCGTGGGGCACTTAATGTACCCTTGAAAGGGGTAAGGTATGTATTACGCGTGGCGGATGACATTATTGGACCAACGGGTGATGTGATGACGCTTAATGGACATTATCCCTATACCGAGAAGGTTCACTCCACAAAATATCATTTCACTATTATCTTTAACCCGCCGCCACTCTTTAGCTTCTACAGACTTATCGATAAAGGCTTTGGGATTTTAATATTTATTCTGTTAATCGCCTGCGCCGCTGCCTTCCTGCTTGATAGATATTTCAATAAAAGCGCAACGCCTGAAGAGATCCTGCGACGGGCAATAAATAATGGGGAGATCGTCCCTTTTTACCAACCTGTGGTAAATGGTCGGGAAGGGACATTGCGGGGAGTTGAGGTGTTAGCCCGCTGGAAACAACCTCACGGTGGATATATATCACCCGCGGCATTTATTCCACTTGCTGAAAAATCCGGATTAATCGTTCCGCTTACGCAAAGCCTGATGAATCAGGTTGCCAGACAGATGAACGCTATCGCGAGTAAATTGCCGGAAGGTTTTCATATTGGAATTAATTTTAGCGCTTCGCATATTATTTCGCCGACGTTTGTCGACGAGTGTTTAAATTTCCGTGACAGTTTTACCCGCCGCGATTTAAACCTTGTTCTGGAAGTCACCGAGCGTGAGCCATTGAATGTTGATGAAAGTCTGGTTCAGCGGTTGAACATTCTGCAAAAATGGTTTTGTCATCGCGCTGGATGATTTCGGTACCTACTCAGGGGCTTTCTTATCTTCATGACCTGCATATTGATTATATCAAAATTGATCACAGTTTCGTTGGCCGCGTAAACGCAGACCCAGAATCAACCCGAATTCTGGATTGTGTATTGGATCTGGCGCGTAAACTTTCGATCAGTATCGTCGCTGAAGGTGTCGAAACGAAAGAACAACTTGACTATCTGAACCAAAATAATATCACATTTCAGCAGGGTTATTATTTCTATAAACCTGTTACATACATCGACCTGGTCAAAATTATCCTTTCTAAACCGAAGGTGAAGGTTGTGGTTGAGTGAAAATTGATCAGTAAGGCCATAGTGCGGTGTAATTATAGACAGCTAATTAGCTCGTTGCCTCTTGTTACTATTGTTCATTATTTTGTTTGCTATAATTGTTTGAAAGTTTTGACAGGATTGCCATTAGTAGCATGAACAATAGTAATAATCTGGATTATTTCACTCTCTATATCATCTTTTCCATTGCATTTATGCTGATCACCCTCCTGGTCATCCTTATTGCAAAACCCAGTACCGGGCTGGGAGAAGTGCTTGTGACGATAAATTTGCTTAATGCCCTTGTTTGGCTGGCGATCAATCTGGTTAATCGATTAAGAGAAAGACTCGTCAACCACAGGGATCAGCAATAATCTTTCAGTTTCTCACTGTCAGTATGCGGCTGAATGGGTTGCTGGCAGTGAACGCCTGGATCATTGAAGGAAAGGCATTATTGCGCAAATAGTTGTCAACCCTGGTGTTATCACGGTTGTTTTTATATATCGCCGAAATAATCCTCATCGCAACTATTAACAATTTTGATGTCGAAGAGTTATTTGTTAAACAAAATCGTCACCCTAAAGTGATCAATGTCATGAAAATAAGGTGAAAAATGATAATGCCGACTTATTTATCATTTATATATTGTCGCTGTTTATCTATTTAAATTTTTTGTGCTTTTGTTTTTGTCTTTACCCTCCGTTTTGGTAATCTGAACGCATAGGTTATTTGACCAGGAATGTTTGTTAATCCAATGAATGGATGGTTAATCTATGAAACTGAAAAAACTCTCCGGGTTTAGTTTGGGACTTATTGCTCTGGCGGTGGGTAATGCATATGCTGAACAGTTTATTCAGCACGATGAATATAAACATGCTGTGGCAATAAAAGATGGAAAAGTAAAAGATATTGATAATGCGCTAGTTATAACAACGGGTAATGGAAGTTACGGGTATCCGTTGCAGGAGAGGGTAGCAAGTTAACCATTAACAATGGCGTCATTGTAACAACGGGCGGTTTATATCCTTCTGACAATAGTCCTCTAAGCACAGCATTAACAGCTGGCGCAATCGTAAGTGAATTTGGCGGTGCTGTTATTTTGCAGGGTAAAAACACGATTGTCACAACGGGGGATTACTCAATTGGTTTGCTAAGTCAAACGAGTGGAAACCTGAATACTGACACCATAATAAGAGTCAACTCTGACGGTTCGGTTACCCCCTCTTTTTCTTACGGAGATGATACATTTATTGTTACTGCGGGTAATCACGCAGTCGGCGTTCTTGCGTGTGCATCTCCCGGAAGCGCGCGTGCGTGTGTATCTTCTCTTGATGAAGAAAGTACTACCGATACAGGAAGTAATGAAAATAATGCCATAGCAAAACTGGATATGGCAAAAGGGGAGATCACAACCCACGGAACAGAAAGTTATGCCGCGTACGCTAATGGCACTGTCGTCAAGGCTGGTGACACGCTTGATTATACCAATGCCAGCGTTACATTAACCGATGTTGATATCACCACGCATGGGGACAATGCTCATGCCATCGCTGCCCGCCAGGGGACAGTTTCATTTAACCAGAGAGAAATTTATACAACGGGTCCTGACGCCGCGATTGCTAAAATTTATAATGGCGGCACGGTGACGCTGAAAAATACATCTGCAGTCGCGCATCAGGGGTCTGGAATTGTGCTGGAGTCTTCCATAAATGGTCAGGAAGCAACGGTAGATATTTTATCTGGTAGCTCACTACGGTCAGCAAATGAAATCCTCTACCATAAAAATGAGACGAGTAACGTGACCATTACGGATAGTGAGGTATCATCGGCTGCAGATGTTTTTATCAATAATATTAAAGGTCATTTGACCGTCGATGCAACTAATTCAAAAATAACGGGTTCAGCTAATATTTCAACAGATGATAACACTCATACCTATCTGTCGCTTTCAGATAATAGTACCTGGGATATTAAAGCTGACTCAACGGTGAGCAACCTCACGGTTGATAATAGTACGGTCTATATTTCCCGGGCAGATGGACGGGATGTCGAACCAACAAGATTAACAATAACTGAAAATTACGTTGGTAATAATGGCGTATTGCATCTCAGAACTGAATTGGGTGATGATAATTCAGCTACGGATAAAGTCGTTATTAATGGAAATACCTCTGGAACAACCCGAGTTAAAGTTACCAATGCAGGAGGCAGCGGAGCTTACACGTTAAATGGGATAGAGATTATCAGCGTTGAGGGGGAATCAAATGGGGCATTTATTAAGGATTCGAGGATTTTCGCCGGTGCCTACGAATATTCATTAACCCGAGGTAATACCGAAGCGACCAATAAAAACTGGTATCTGACTAACTTCCAGGCAACGAGCGGCGGTGAAACAAACTCCGGAGGAAGTTCAGCGCCTACTGTTGCGCCTACCCCCGTCCTGCGCCTCGAAGCTGGAAGTTACGTCGCCAACCTGGCAGCCGCTAACACTCTTTTTGTTATGCGTCTGAACGACCGTGCGGGTGAAATGCGCTACATCGATCCTGTAACTGAACAGGAGCGTTCAAGCCGACTTTGGCTACGTCAAATTGGCGGGCATAATGCCTGGCGTGACAGACAGCAACGGACAGTTGAGAACGACCTCGCATCGCTACGTCTCGCAGTTAGGGGCCGATCTGTTAACCGGTGGTTTTACCGACAGTGACAGTTGGCGTTTGGGAGTGATGGCTGGTTATGCCCGCGACTACAACTCAACTCATTCCAGCGTGTCGGATTATCGTTCGAAAGGGAGTGTCAGAGGCTATTGCGCAGGGCTGTATGCCATTTGGTTTGCCGATGACATCAGTAAAAAAGGCGCATACATTGACGCCTGGGCGCAATATAGCTGGTTTAAAAACTCGGTGAAAGGGGATGAATTAGCCTATGAATCCTATAGTGCGAAAGGCGCAACCGTCTCGCTGGAAGCGGGTTACGGCTTTGCCCTGAATAAATCCTTTGGTCTGGAAGCGGCGAAATACACGTGGATATTCCAGCCACAGGCACAGGCTATCTGGATGGGCGTCGATCATAATGCGCACACCGAAGCCAATGGCTCACGTATTGAGAATGACGCAAATAACAACATCCAGACCCGACTTGGTTTCCGCACCTTTATTCGTACTCAGGAGAAAAACAGCGGTCCGCACGGTGACGACTTTGAACCTTTTGTTGAAATGAACTGGATCCATAACAGTAAAGATTTTGCTGTCTCAATGAACGGTGTGAAAGTCGAACAAGATGGGGCGAGTAATTTGGGGGAAATTAAACTTGGCGTAAATGGCAACCTGAATCCAGCGGCCAGCGTCTGGGGGAATGTGGGCGTGCAGCTGGGTGATAATGGCTACAATGACACCGCAGTGATGGTGGGCCTGAAATATAAGTTCTGATCCCGCCGTTAGCTAAAAAACCGCGTCGTATTCATCGACGCGGTACATATGAAATATTATTTTTTGCCGATAGCACGCATGGTGTCATCAATTGCCGTGATCAACAGCATTTGCGGGTCTTTAGCGCAAACCTGATTCAGTTTTTTTTTTCTACCACTTTGGCGCTCAGTTCCGGAGATTGCTCAATTTTTAAATCACGGCTGGCAACGCTGGCATTACCCATTACCGCAACAATTTCTGCAACCTGTGCGCTGTCAGTTTTTGCCATTTCGTTGGCTTCTGCGCAAGTAATATAGGTTTCTGACGGCAAACCGTTTTTAATATTGTAGTCCTGCGCCCAGGTCATTGGTGCGAAAACAAACAGGCCCGCCAGTAAAGCAAATTTTTTCATCATCATTCCTTATTTCATTTTACCCAGAATTGCACCACCCGTACCGCCAATCACGGCACCTTTAATCGCCCCTTCGAGGCCATTGCCGGTCAGAACGCCAGTGACAGCACCAACGGCGGCACCTACTTTTGCACCTTTACGCGCATTTTTACCGTCGCGGCCTTTTTCTGTTACTGCACCAACACCAGCGCCAACAGCTGCACCTTTCAGTACGCCATTAACACCATTGCCAGTAAGTAAACCAACGCCTGCGCCTAGCAATGCACCTTTCGTGGTGCGATTCATATCCGCCATCGCTGGCGTGGAGCAGAACAATGCTGAGATAGCCCGAAGGCGTATTTTTTTCTTCAACTTAGATGTCCGGTATTAAGTAAGTTGCACACACAATAATTTCGTCTTCACTAAGATTCAGTTTATTCAAAGAACGCCTATTATTCAGATAATTCAAAATGAGCGTGGCTGTGATGATAGGAATTATGTTTTTTACGTGAATGAGAATAATCTTAAATGAGGAATAACTCATTGATTGACAATATTTTTATTCAAGAAGTGTCATTGACTGTTAACGCAATGTTGTAAAGGTAAGATAATCTGATTTATCAATATTATTGTGTGATTTTTATGTGAGCAGAAGATATTCATCAGCAACGATTACATTAGTCATTTTATTTTGCCGACGGCCTCATTGTCGAAAGATAAGCGTACGACAGTATTATCTGAAAAGAGTGATTTTTTATCCAACTACACTTCAGCGCACTGCGTGTAAAAAATGCCTCTTTCTTATGCGGGATATCATCATTTCATCATGATGTCTTTGGTGAGCGGTGAACACAATACACCTGCGCTGTCTCTTCAGGATGAATCCCCTGGTCTGGTGCCTGCGGGCTGATGTTGCAGCAGAGCTTAGGTCACTTAGACGCTACTATCATTTATCCAATGGCATGGAATCGAAATCAGTCGATACCCGCAGTATATATCGTGAACTGGGTGCAACGCTGAGTTACAACATGCGTCTGGGGAACGGTATGGAAATTGAACCCTGCCTGAAGGCGGCTGTGCGCAAAGAATTTGTCGATGATAATCGGGTGAAAGTGAATAGTGACGGTAATTTTGTCAATGATTTGTCGGGCAGACGTGGAATATACCAGGCAGGTATTAAAGCCTCATTCAGCAGTACGTTAAGCGGGCATTTCGGGGTGGGGTATAGCCATGGTGCCGGTGTGGAGTCCCCGTGGAACGCGGTGGCTGGTGTGAACTGGTCGTTCTGACCATCAACGATTAAACTGCGCTTCGGCGCAGTTTTCGTTTACAGGATGTTGAAAGAGAAAATTCTGGGGCAAAAAAAGCCCGCCAGTTACGGCGGGAAACCTCATCCTATGGGAGAACAATGAATAATGAAATTGCGGGGTTATCATCTCCCAGTATATCCACACTAACAACAGGGTTATTTACTCAACCAGGCATAAACATTTTGTTCTGTGCGTGGGAACAGCCTTAAGGTGTAAAGGGGGAGGTGGAAATAGCAATGAGGAGTATCAGCAAGAATACTCGCCGCTTTACCACAACGTGGATGAGAGGGATGAAAAACTCAAGGCAGAAATGACTCTGCCTTGAAGATAAATGCGTTTTTACAGCGGGCTTATTTCAGCTCTTCTGCTTCCGGTAAGGTCACGTTCAGCTCAAGAATAGAAATATCGCCATCTTTTTGCTCAAGCTGTACGGTTACCATCTCAGGATCAATTTGTACGTATTTACAAATGACCTCAAGAATATCTTTACGCAACTGCGGCAGATAATGCGGTTCTGCATCGCTGCGACGGCGTTCAGCAACAATAATCTGCAGCCGTTCTTTTGCAATGTTGGCTGTGTTTTTCTTCCGCGAGAGAAAGAAATCGAGTAATGCCATAACTTATCCTCCGAACAAGCGTTTGAGGAAGCCTTTCTTCTCTTCTTCAATGAAGCGGAAAGGACGTTCTTCTCCCAACAGACGTTCTACGGTATCTGCGTAGGCTTTACCCGCATCGGCGTTAATGTCGAGAATGACCGGTTCACCCTGGTTAGAGGCGCGCAATACTGATTGATCCTCTGGGATCACGCCGACGAGTTTGATGCGCAGGATCTCCAGCACATCTTCCATGCTCAGCATGTCACCTCTGCTTACGCGGCCTGGGTTATAGCGCGTTAACAGCAGGTGCTCTTTAATAGGCTCTTCGCCATTTTCTGCGCGGCGTGATTTCGACGCCAGAATGCCTAAAATACGGTCAGAGTCGCGTACTGAGGAGACTTCCGGGTTGGTGGTAATAATGGCTTCGTCTGCAAAATAGAGTGCCATTAACGCACCGGTTTCAATCCCTGCCGGGGAGTCACAAACGATAAATTCAAAATCCATCGCTTTCAGATCATCAAGAACTTTGGCGACCCCTTCACGGGTGAGGGCATCTTTATCGCGTGTTTGCGATGCCGGAAGAATATAGAGATTTTCAGTACGCTTATCTTTAATTAACGCCTGATTTAGCGTTGCATCGCCCTGAATGACGTTGACGAAATCGTAAACGACCCGGCGTTCACAACCCATAATCAGGTCGAGATTACGCAGGCCGATATCAAAATCTATCACGACAGTTTTCTTTCCCTTCTGGGCCAAACCAGTGGCGATGGCCGCGCTGGAGGTTGTCTTACCAACACCCCCTTTGCCCGAAGTAACAACAATAATGCGTGCCATAGAAATTCCTTGTTAAAAAGGGATCAATTTAACGGTTGAACGGTCAAAGCGTTTTCGACTAACTGCAGTCGCGCCGCTTTGCCATAAAATTCTGCTGGGATTTGATCACTCAGCCAGTATTCACCTGCGATGGACACCAGTTCCGCCATCAGGTTCGTACAAAATATTTGCGTTTCCCGGTCACCACTTGCCCCTGCAAGCGCACGACCGCGCATCATGCCATAGACATGAATGTTCCCATCGGCAATCAATTCGGCCCCAGCGCTAACGTGGCTTGTAACAATCAGATCACATTGTGGAGCATAAATACGCTGACCGGAACGCACCGGGGTATCTATTAAACGCGTTTTTGTGACCGGCGTTGTATTTTGCGCTGGAGCCTGTGGTGCGGGAGCTGGACGCGGCGCTTTTTCCTTTCCTTCCGTCAGGATAGGCAGCCCCATCTTTTCAATTTCGGCTTTAAGTTGCGCATCTTTGCAGCCACTTACGCCAATAACCCGCAAACCGGTTGCCGAAACCGCCTTATGCATCGCTGACCAGTTTACCGGATCTTCCAGTGCACTGACGTTGAGTACAACGGGGGCATGTTTTAAAAATGCGGGGGCCTGAGCGATTTTGTCTTCCAGCGCCTGATGGATAACCTTAGGTTCTGCCTCATGCAGATGAACCACAGATAAAGTGAAGCTACTGCCTTTAAGCTCGATTGGCGTGTTTGACATCCTGGCCTTACTCAATTAGCTATTAATCATCGCCAGCGCGCGATGATGTTCCGAAGACTATAAGGCATGTTATAGTCTGGATTATATTGAGGCAAGTCACCCTCCCATTTATTCAGAGTAAAAGTCTATTCTGTGATAAATGGCGCTGATTCATAGCTTAAAAAATACCCTTGTCAATCAACCCATTGCCGTCGTACTTTTGATTGTTCTTATTTACGCTTCCTTTTTCCGCACCCTAATCGTGACAGCATCTCCAGACCTGTTTAAATATCCAGTATTGAGGCAAGTGTATTTTTTCACCACGCCAGGCTTTCTTAACTTTCCATTTTTTGCGGCATCATTAAAGAACAGATACCCGTTATCTTAATATCCGCCACAGAATTGCTCTATCATAGAAACCGCAGAAGACGTCTGATACTTCTGTCAGGTCATCGTAACTCGTCCAGGTCAGCGGTTTTGATTACGGATTGATGATGAAATGAGCATAAGTGTTGTACGGTTGGATTATCAGGATGTGCTATGAATATGATGCGTATTTTTTATATCGGATTGTCAGGTGTGGGGATGATGTTCTCATCAATGGCGTCTGGACATGACGCTGGCGGACTTCAATCTCCGGCGTGCGGCGTTGTTTGCGACCCGTATATTTGTGTGAACTCAGATGGCATTTCCACAGAGTTAACAAGGAAATATCTCGGCGAAAAAGCCGCTGAAAACTTACAATCATTACAAGGCTACGATCCCAGCGAATTTACATTCGCTAACGGTGTATTTTGCGATGTTAAAGAAAAATTATGTCGTGATGATCGTTATTTTGGTGTGGATGGTAAGCGGAGTGGAAAAATCAATCAAATCACCACAAAGATGTTATTTATGTGTCGTGAGTGATGCCTTGTTTACATTATGTTCTATTCGGCATTGTCTGCTATTCGTCATTAACCTCTTGAGCGACAGAGAGGAGTGGGGCGTTAACGTTTATGACGGGGAGAGTCCCCGTCGGTTGACATTTACTTAATTTGAATATCGACGTTATATTTTTTAGTTTTGTTTTTACGGGCGTCGTTTCGGGTTTGCAGCACTCGCAGCTCATATTTGCCAGAAGCAGGGAGTGAGTATTGTCCGTGACTATCGAGTTCTGGTGAATATCTGGATAAATCAACTGAATCATCGATTCCTGGCCCGAAGAGGTAAGTATCAGCGCCTTCATTAGAGATACTCACATGCACTTTCTGACCTTTTTTGGCATAGAAGGTATATGTATCGTAATCGTATCCCTTTATTTCGCCGGAGTACTGAGCGCTGCTATGGCCTTTGCTGAACTCAACATTGACATTCTTACCCGCAGCAAAGCTCGTGGAGGTTAGCAGTGCAAGCAGCAATACAGCCTTACTGATGCTCTTGATTTTCATTGGTAGTATCCTGTTCAGAATGAGTACGATGAACTGTTATAATATAACAATCCCTTACGGGAGAATTCCAGTGGCTTTTCTGCGTTCGGTAAAATCCCGGCGCGGCATTTTTTGCCGGGGGGATTACTTATAAAGGGGCATGGACTCAACAAACCGTAGAAATCTACAGCTGGCTGGCTTGTGGCGCGGGTTTCATTGATGTTAGCTTATGCCAAAACCTGGCATCTTAAAGAGTAAAAGTATGTTTTGTGTGATTTATCGAAGCAGCAAGCGTGACCAGACCTATTTATATGTCGAAAAAAAAGACGATTTTTCGCGTGTTCCTGAGGAACTGATGAAAGGTTTTGGTCAGCCTCAGTTAGCGATGATTCTGCCGTTGGATGGGCGGAAGAAACTGGTCAATGCTGATATTGAAAAGGTTAAACTGGCATTAACCGAGCAAGGTTACTATTTGCAGTTACCGCCACCACCCGAAGATTTGCTGAAGCAACATCTTTCCGTCATGGGGCAGAAAACAGACGACACTAACAAATAACCGATATCCGGCGGTGGCATTATCTTTGTCGGCGCGGGTTTTCATATCCACGATAAGGTGAGGGGAACGTTATGTATCAACATCACAACTGGCAAGGTGCGCTGCTGGATTATCCGGTGAGTAAAGTAGTCTGTGTTGGCAGTAACTATGCCAAACATATTAAAGAGATGGGCAGCGCAGTGCCCGAAGAGCCAGTGCTGTTTATTAAACCAGAAACGGCACTGTGCGATCTGCGGCAGCCATTGGCGATCCCATCCGATTTCGGTTCAGTTCATCATGAAGTCGAACTGGCGGTGTTGATTGGCGCGACGCTGCGTCAGGCTACGGAAGAGCATGTCCGCAAAGCCATTGCCGGTTATGGCGTGGCGCTCGATCTGACATTGCGTGATGTTCAGGGAAAAATGAAGAAAGCCGGGCAGCCGTGGGAAAAGGCTAAAGCGTTTGATAACTCTTGTCCGCTTTCCGGGTTTATTCCCGCGGCGGAATTTACCGGCGACCCGCAAAATACAACGCTGGGCCTGAGCGTAAACGGCGAGCAACGTCAGCAAGGTACGACTGCGGACATGATCCATAAAATTGTTCCGCTGATCGCTTATATGAGCAAGTTTTTTACCCTCAAGGCCGGTGACGTTGTGCTGACAGGCACGCCTGATGGCGTCGGCCCGTTGCAAAGCGGTGATGAGCTGACAGTCACTTTCGATGGGCATTCTTTGGCAACTCGCGTTTTGTAATACTTTTTGCCGCCTGAAAGCGGCGGCAAAACTTGCATCGCTGTGCCAGACTGGTTATAAGGTGCGTTTTAACGTAATGGCGGAACACCTGATGAGCGATGTACCTTTCTGGCAAAGTAAAACCCTGGACGAAATGAGCGATGCGGAATGGGAGTCGTTGTGTGATGGTTGCGGTCAGTGTTGCCTGCATAAACTGATGGATGAAGACACCGACGAAATCTACTTCACTAACGTCGCCTGTCGCCAGCTCAATATTAAAACCTGTCAATGTCGGAACTACGAACGTCGTTTCGAGTTTGAACCCGACTGCATTAAATTAACCCGTGAAAATCTGCCAACATTCGAATGGCTGCCAATGACCTGCGCTTATCGTTTGCTGGCGGAAGGTAAAGATTTACCTGCGTGGCATCCGCTACTTACTGGTTCGAAAGCGGCAATGCATGGTGAACGTATCTCTGTGCGTCATATCGCAGTGAAAGAATCAGAAGTGATTGACTGGCAGGATCATATCTTAAATAAACCTGACTGGGCGCAGTGATAAATTTAATAGATGTTGATGGGGGCTTTCTTAATATACGTCTGGATGCTCGCCATTTCGTAGCCCTGTTTTTGAAAGCGCTCTGTCATAATGAGAGTTACCCGATACCTTATTATCAACAGGTAACTCTCAATCTTTAAAAAACGTCTGTGTTTTTAAATGTGATAAACCTTATACCTTGAGTACATGGAGAGAATAATCGCTTATCAGACTTCAGGTACCTCAAAGAGTGTCTTTTTACCGTGTCTTTTCTGATACTCATTACAGGTGTTAATCATTTTTTTGGCCGCTTCTTTTAGCAAAGAAAGCATTAAATCATCATAATCAACATAGAATCTGGTTGTTTCAGTTTCCGTTTTTATCTCCCCGATGGCGGCTATTTCGGTGGTTAATTTCAATTTGGCGGCATCGATATCTTTATTCGCTTGTTTAACCGTGTTAGACAGGGTGGTAAAGAAACTCTGCACAGATTTTAACTTGTTCTTCAATTCTGGGATCAGTTTCCCTTCAACTACGCCCGCAGCAATAGAATAGGAAATGATTAATCCAAATGGACCAGCGACGACACCGGCTGCGGCACCGGCATACGCTTCCTTCCTGATTTTATCTACCTGTGACTGGAAATAGCTGCTTTTTTCTGAAAAATCATTGGTTAACTGGCTATCTAACGCCAGCAGTTTCCCGGAAGCGTTGTTGAAACTTTGTGAGCTTACCAGCAGGGATTTTTGCGCTTCATTCAGCTTCGTGATGCCGTCATCCAGTACCTTAATGAGAATGTCTTTCTGGGCGGATGCTTTCTTCTCATTGTACTCATCAAATAGAAAAATATACGCTGCGAGCAATTGCGTCGCAACACCACACCATTCATACACTGTTTGGGTTGCTTCAAAATACTTATCCTGGCTATCCATAAGTAAGGTTTTAATATCGCCGACTAAAACGGAGGCTGCCTGTGAATACTCCTGTTTAAAGCGACTTAACTCTTTTATGGTTTCATCAAAGGTCTGCCAGGGGATGACCTGATCGAGATATTTATTATAAAGATCTAATGCTCCATCTGCAGTTTCGATTGCGTTTTTAACTACTTCTACCGTTTTATCTGCAACGATTTCAGTCATAATCATTCGCCTCTTTAAATATATAAATTGTAATGAAACTCCTGTTTTACAACTATTAATAAATTTTACTTCATCTAATTCATAGTTAGCCGGGCGGGATGCGTCAATGTCTTTATTTCTATTAATATGATAAATATCAAACAATGTTTAATGTCATTATGGCGAATGCTTCTATTCTATTTTTTTGCCGGGTGATATTTTTCATTTCTGCTGGATGAGCGTCGTCGCCAGAAGGCCACGTGAGCACAGGATAAGAGAACGAAAAATCAGCAGTCTATGCAGCGACAAATATTGATAGCCTGAATCAGTATTGATCTGCTGGCAAGAACAGACTACTGTATATAAAAACAGTATAACTTCAGGCAGATTATTATGTTGTTTATCAAGCCTGCGGATCTCCGCGAAATTGTGACTTTTCCGCTATTTAGCGATCTTGTTCAGTGTGGCTTTCCTTCACCGGCAGCAGATTACGTTGAACAGCGCATCGATCTGAATCAACTGTTGATCCAGCATCCCAGCGCGACTTACTTCGTCAAAGCAAGTGGTGATTCTATGATTGATGGTGGAATTAGTGACGGTGATTTACTGATTGTCGATAGCGCTATTACCGCCAGCCATGGTGATATTGTCATCGCTGCTGTTGACGGCGAGTTTACGGTGAAAAAATTGCAACTACGCCCGACGGTACAGCTTATTCCCATGAACAGTGCGTACTCGCCCATTACCATCAGTAGCGAAGATACGCTGGATGTCTTTGGTGTGGTGATCCACGTCGTTAAGGCGATGCGCTGATGTTTGCTCTCTGTGATGTAAACGCGTTTTATGCCAGCTGTGAGACGGTGTTTCGCCCTGATTTATGGGGTAAACCGGTGGTTGTGCTATCGAATAATGACGGTTGCGTTATCGCCCGAAACGCTGAGGCAAAGGCGCTGGGTGTTAAAATGGGCGATCCCTGGTTCAAACAAAAAGATCTGTTTCGTCGCTGTGGCGTGGTTTGCTTTAGCAGCAATTATGAGCTTTACGCAGACATGAGCAATCGGGTGATGTCGACGCTGGAAGAACTATCGCCCCGCGTCGAGATTTACAGTATTGATGAGGCATTCTGCGATCTGACAGGTGTGCGTAATTGTCGCGATCTGACTGATTTTGGCAGAGAAATTCGCGTAACGGTGCTACAACGTACCCATCTTACTGTTGGTGTGGGGATCGCCCAGACCAAAACGTTGGCTAAGCTTGCCAATCATGCGGCAAAAAAATGGCAGCGGCAGACGGGTGGGGTGGTGGATTTATCAAATCTGGAACGCCAGCGTAAATTAATGTCTGCTCTCCCCGTGGATGACGTCTGGGGGATTGGACGGCGGATCAGCAAAAAACTGGACGCGATGGGGATCAAAACCGTTCTTGATTTGGCGGATACAGATATCCGGTTTATCCGTAAACATTTTAATGTCGTGCTCGAAAGAACGGTGCGTGAACTGCGCGGCGAACCCTGTTTGCAACTGGAAGAGTTTGCACCGACGAAGCAGGAAATTATCTGTTCCCGCTCGTTTGGTGAACGCATCACGGATTATCCATCGATGCGGCAGGCCATTTGTAGTTACGCTGCCCGGGCGGCGGAAAAACTTCGCAGCGAGCATCAATATTGTCGGTTTATCTCCACGTTTATTAAGACGTCACCATTTGCGCTCAATGAACCTTATTACGGCAATAGCGCGTCGGTAAAACTGCTGACGCCCACTCAGGACAGCAGGGATATCATTAACGCTGCTACGCGATCTCTGGATGCCATCTGGCAAGCGGGCCATCGCTACCAAAAAGCGGGCGTGATGCTGGGGGATTTCTTCAGTCAGGGAGTCGCGCAGCTCAATTTATTCGATGACAACGCACCGCGCCCCGGGAGTGAGCAATTGATGACGGTAATGGATACACTGAATGCTAAAGAGGGCAGAGGAACACTCTATTTTGCCGGGCAGGGGATCCAGCAACAATGGCAGATGAAGCGTGCCATGCTTTCACCACGTTATACAACGCGAAGTTCTGATTTACTGCGGGTCAAATAAATATAGCGGCAGGAAAAAAGCGCTCCCGCAGGAGCGCCGAAGGGATTAGCGACCGAACAGGTCACGTTTTTTCGCTTTAAACGGCTGGGAAATCACCACCAGCACCGCGACAATCAGGTAAGCGATAAAAATACCGAGCAGCCACTGCGGCATTTCCAGACCTAAAAAATCCCACTGACGCTCGGCACAATCGCCAGAGGCGACAAACACTTGCGGCACCCATTTATCCAGCGGCAGCCATTCCGGGAAACGAACCATAAAATCACAGGTGGCAAACGGCGAAGGATAGAGCTGAAGCATGGTGTGCTCGTAAGTTAACTGCACACCGCGGAACGCACTATACAACCAGATAACCATCGCTACATAACGCAGCGGAGTTTTCGGGGCGATCGCGCCAATCAGCGCAGCACCCAGAACGCCGAATAACGCACAACGTTCATAAATACAGAGCACGCAAGGTTTCAGTAACATCACATGCTGGAACCACAGCGCCGTCAGTTCCAGTGCCAGAGCAGTAAACGCCATCAACAGCCACGCGCCCCGGCCTTGTGAACATTGGTTCAAAAATCGCAACATAATCATTTCCCTGCAATATGCATAGAGTGCGCAGTTTAAACCAATTCATTCGCTGCGCCACCAGGAGGCAGCAAAAATAGGAAGCAATTGGACAATTATCGGGCGAAAAGGCAAACCGGGCATTTATATGCCCGGTAAGTTGTTATCAAAGCGTTGCTATCCAGCCCATTTGCATAAACCATTCGGTTACAGGGGCAAGCGTAAACTCGACGCAGAGCAAGCCGACGAGTGTCAGTACGAGGGTGTAAGGCAGGGCCATCCACACCATGCGGCCATAAGAGAGGCGAATCAATGGCGCGAGTGCAGAGGTCAGCAGGAACAGGAACGCAGCCTGACCGTTCGGCGTAGCGACGGAGGGCAGATTGGTACCGGTATTAATGGCGACCGCCAGCAGCTCGTATTGCTTCAACGTGATAGCGCCACTTTCCATTGCCGCTTTCGCTTCGTTGATATAAATCGTCCCCACGAAGACGTTATCCGAAATGGATGACAGCAGACCGTTGAAAATATAGAACAGCGACAGCTGAGCATGTTCCGATGCCTGCAACACAAACTGAATAATTGGCGAAAACAGTTGTTGGTCGATAATCACCGCGACTACCGAGAAAAACACCGTCAACAGTGCGGTGAATGGCAGAGATTCGGTGAAGGCTTTACCGATAGCATGTTCATCGGTGACACCGGTCAATGATGTCGCCAGAATAATGACTGACAAACCAATCAAGCCAACTTCCGCCAGATGCAACGCCAGCGCAGTCACCAGCCAGACGCCAATAATCGCCTGGACAATCAGACGGATTTTATCCTGACGGGTACGCTGGTGGCGGCTTTGATCGTCAAACTGTTGCAACACTTCGCGGACTTTCTCCGGCAGCGTTTCACCGTAGCCAAACCAACGCAGCTTCTCTACCAGCAGGCAGGTTAACAGGCCACAAATCAGAACCGGAACGGTCACCGGCGACATGCGCAGGAAGAAATCGCCAAAATGCCAGCCAGCCGCTTTAGCGATGATCAGGTTCTGTGGTTCGCCCACCATGGTCATCACGCCGCCTAATGCAGTGCCGACACCGGCATGCATCATCAGGCTACGCAGAAAGCCACGGAACTGTTCCAGAACCACTTTGTAATGCTTGTCGATATGACTATCGTCTTGCAGGTCGGTATCTTCAGTACGGGAAGAGGCTACGCGGTGATAAATACCATAAAAACCGACTGCAACGCTGATCACCACCGCCACGACGGTTAAGGCATCGAGGAACGCGGAGAGGAACGCCGCCGCCACGCAAAAAGAGAGCGACAGCAGCATTTTGGAGCGAATGCTTAACAGCAAACGGGTAAATATGAACAGCAATAGCTGTTTCATAAAATAGATACCCGCCACCATAAACATCAGTAACAGCAAGACTTCAAGATTTGCCGCCACCTCTTCACGGACGTGTTCCGCGCTGGTCATGCCGATGAATACCGCTTCGATAGCCAACAGACCACCGGGGAGCAGCGGGTAGCATTTCAGGGCCATCGCCAGAGTGAAAATAAATTCCGCTACCAGCAACCAGCCCGCGACGAAAGGGCTGATGAGGAAAATTAACGGGTTTACGATTAAGAAAATGATGAGGGCGAGTTTGTACCAGTCGGGGGACTGGCCCAAAAAATTGCGCCATAGCGCGCGGCCCCAGGAGATCTCCATGATGGTTTCCCTTACCTTACAAATAATCAATGATGTTTTTATGTTTAAACGCAAAGCTTAACGGTCAGGCAGGAGTGAGGCAAGTCTTGATAGTCAAGGGGAAAGAGATGCGGAAAATGAAGCCTTGATCCCTTTTTTCTTCTTTTTGTCTGCTATCAGCGTAGTTAGCCCTCTGGTATGATGAGTCCAACTTTGTTTTGCTGTGTTATGGAAATCTCACTATGGTCATTAAGGCGCAAAGCCCGGCGGGTTTCGCGGAAGAGTACATTATTGAAAGTATCTGGAATAACCGCTTCCCTCCCGGGACTATTTTGCCCGCAGAACGTGAACTTTCAGAATTAATTGGCGTAACGCGTACTACGTTACGTGAAGTGTTACAGCGTCTGGCACGAGATGGCTGGTTGACCATTCAACATGGCAAGCCGACGAAGGTGAATAATTTCTGGGAAACCTCTGGTTTAAATATCCTTGAAACACTGGCGCGACTGGATCACGAAAGTGTGCCGCAGCTTATTGATAATTTGCTGTCGGTGCGTACCAATATTTCAACTATTTTTATTCGCACCGCGTTTCGTCAGCATCCCGATAAAGCGCAGGAAGTGCTGGCTACCGCTAATGAAGTGGCCGATCACGCCGACGCCTTTGCCGAGCTGGATTACAACATATTCCGCGGCCTGGCGTTTGCTTCCGGCAACCCGATTTACGGTCTGATTCTTAACGGGATGAAAGGGCTGTATACGCGTATTGGTCGTCACTATTTCGCCAATCCGGAAGCGCGCAGTCTGGCGCTGGGCTTCTACCACAAACTGTCGGCGTTGTGCAGTGAAGGCGCGCACGATCAGGTGTACGAAACAGTGCGTCGCTATGGGCATGAGAGTGGCGAGATTTGGCACCGGATGCAGAAAAATCTGCCGGGTGATTTAGCCATTCAGGGGCGATAATCCCTTCCGTTTAAAGAGCAAACCCCTCAAACGAGGGGTTTTTTGTTGTTTTTACAGATTTCCCATTCTTGGCGGGCAACGTTCCAGCAACTCGATGCTGCCGTCTTCGTTTTGCTGTTCGAGCATCACATCAAATCCCCACAGGCGATGCACATGCTTCAGCACTTCTTTGCGCCCCCGATCCAGCGGTGCGCGATTATGTGGAATGTAACGCAGCGTCAGCGAACGGTCGCCGCGCAAATCCACGTTCCAGATCTGAATATTCGGCTCCAGATTACTTAAGTTATATTGCGACGATAACCGGTTACGGATCTCCCGATAACCTTCTTCATTATGAATAGCGGAAATCTCCAGATAATTATGCCGATCATCATCCAGCACGGTGAAGAAGCGGAAATCACGCATCACTTTCGGTGACAGAAACTGGCTGATAAAACTCTCATCTTTGAAATCACGCATCGCGAAATGCAGCGTTTCCAGCCAGTCGGAACCGGCGATATCCGGGAACCAGTATTTGTCTTCTTCCGTTGGCGACTGACAAATCCGTTTAATATCCTGGAACATGGCGAACCCGAGGGCATACGGGTTGATGCCGCTGTACCACGGGCTGTTATAGGGGGGCTGGAAGACCACATTGGTGTGGCTGTGCAAAAACTCCAGCATAAAACGTTCCGTTACTTTCCCTTCATCATACAGATGGTTAAGGATGGTATAGTGCCAGAAGGTCGCCCAGCCTTCGTTCATCACCTGAGTCTGTTTTTGCGGATAAAAATACTGGCTCACCTTACGCACAATACGCAGGATTTCACGCTGCCATGATTCCAGCAGTGGCGCATTTTTCTCCATAAAATAGAGCAGGTTTTCTTGTGGTTCGGACGGATAGCGGCGCGCTTCAGCAACCGTTTTCTCTTCCTCGCGCTTCGGCAGGGTACGCCAGAGCATATTGACCTGACTTTGTAGATACTCTTCGCGACTTTTCTGCCGGGCTTTCTCTTCTTGCAGCGAGATTTTTTGCGGGCGTTTGTACCGGTCCACGCCGTAGTTCATCAGCGCGTGGCACGAGTCCAGAAGCCGTTCTACTTCATCAACGCCATAACGTTCTTCGCACTCGGTAATATATTTACGGGCAAAAATCAGATAATCGACAATCGAACTGGCGTCGGTCCAACTGCGGAATAAGTAATTGTTTTTAAAGAAAGAGTTATGCCCATAGCAGGCGTGTGCCATCACCAGCGCCTGCATGGTAATGGTGTTCTCTTCCATCAGGTAAGCGATACACGGGTTAGAGTTAATGACGATTTCATAGGCCAGTCCTTGCTGACCGTGCTTATACAGCCGTTCAGTCTCGATAAACTTTTTACCGAATGACCAGTGCGGATAGTTAATTGGCATGCCGACGCTGGAGTAGGCATCCATCATCTGTTCTGAGGTTATCACTTCAATCTGGTGCGGGTAGGTATCCAGCCGGTAGAGTTTCGCCACCCGGTCTATCTCTGCCAGATAAACATCCAGCAGGTCGAACGTCCAGTCGGGTCCATCGCTCAAACGTGTGGTGTCCTTATTCATAGAATCGATCGTCGCCATACGCGCACCTTCATTGTTGTCGGCGCCTCTGTGTGGAGCACCCATTTCAAGCATAGAACACCTGTTAAAACCGCGTCGCCGGAGAATTTTCTTTGCGATTTCATTATCAGAGTGCCACTAAATCCGCTTCTGAACGGAATTTTATGCTGGATAAAAAGGGCGTTCAGCAGGAGATACTAAAGACGCCATATTGCCGCAGAGTCAGGGAGATGTGAGCCAGCTCACCATAAAAAAGCCGTATGTTGAATAATATTTTCAACTGAGTTATCAAGATGTAATTAGATTATTATTCTTTTACTGTATCTACCGTTATCGGAGTGGCTATGCGAGTTGTCATACTGGGAAGTGGTGTGGTAGGCGTTGCCAGCGCCTGGTACTTAAATCAGGCAGGACATGAGGTCACCGTCATTGATCGGGAGCCGGGGGCCGCCCTGGAAACCAGCGCCGCGAATGCCGGGCAAATCTCCCCCGGATATGCTGCACCGTGGGCGGCACCAGGTGTGCCTTTAAAAGCGATCAAATGGATGTTCCAGCGCCATGCGCCGCTGGCGGTCCGTCTCGACGGTACGCAGTTTCAGTTGAAATGGATGTGGCAAATGTTACGTAACTGCGACACCAGCCACTACATGGAAAACAAAGGGCGGATGGTGCGTCTGGCGGAATACAGCCGTGATTGCCTGAAAGCATTGCGCGCCGAAACCAATATTCAGTATGAAGGGCGTCAGGGTGGGACGCTGCAACTGTTCCGTACCGAACAACAGTATGAAAATGCGACCCGCGATATCGCCGTGCTGGAAGATGCCGGCGTACCGTATCAGCTGCTGGAATCCAGCCGCCTGGCGGAAGTGGAGCCCGCGCTGGCAGAAGTAGCGCACAAACTGACGGGTGGTCTGCAACTGCCCAATGATGAAACCGGAGACTGCCAGCTGTTTACCCAGAATCTGGCGCGGATGGCAGAGCAGGCGGGGGTTAAATTCCGCTTTAATACGCCCGTTGACCAACTGCTTTGCGACGGCGAGCAAATCTACGGCGTGAAGTGTGGCGATGAAGTGATTAAGGCCGATGCGTATGTGATGGCGTTTGGTTCTTACTCGACGGCGATGCTCAAAGGCATTGTTGATATTCCGGTGTATCCGCTGAAAGGCTACTCGCTGACTATTCCAATTGCGCAGGAAGATGGTGCGCCAGTATCCACTATTCTTGATGAAACCTACAAAATCGCCATTACCCGTTTCGATAACCGCATTCGTGTTGGCGGAATGGCGGAAATTGTTGGTTTTAACACCGAGCTGTTGCAACCGCGTCGTGAAACGCTGGAAATGGTGGTTCGCGATCTCTATCCACGCGGCGGTCATGTCGAGCAGGCGACTTTCTGGACGGGTTTGCGCCCGATGACGCCAGACGGTACGCCGGTTGTCGGGCGTACACGCTTTAAAAATCTGTGGCTGAATACCGGTCACGGCACGCTCGGCTGGACGATGGCTTGCGGTTCCGGTCAGTTGTTAAGCGATCTGCTCTCTGGTCGCACGCCAGCGATCCCATATGAGGATCTAAGCGTAGCGCGCTACAGCCGTGGATTTACGCCATCACGTCCGGGCCATTTACATGGCGCACACAGCTAAGGAAACGAGATGACCCGTCCGATACAGGCCAGCCTCGATCTGCAGGCATTAAAACAGAATCTGTCCATTGTCCGCCAGGCCGCGCCGCACGCGCGCGTCTGGTCGGTGGTAAAAGCGAACGCTTACGGGCATGGTATTGAGCGTATCTGGAGCGCGCTCGGGGCCACCGATGGCTTTGCATTACTTAACCTGGAAGAGGCAATAACGTTACGTGAGCGCGGCTGGAAGGGGCCGATCCTGATGCTGGAAGGATTTTTCCATGCTCAGGATCTGGAGATTTATGACCAGCACCGCCTGACCACCTGCGTACACAGCAACTGGCAGCTCAAAGCACTGCAAAATGCGCGGCTAAAAGCACCGTTGGATATTTATCTTAAAGTGAACAGTGGGATGAATCGGTTGGGCTTCCAGCCCGATCGCGTGCTTACCGTCTGGCAGCAGTTGCGGGCAATGGCGAATGTTGGCGAGATGACCCTGATGTCGCATTTTGCCGAAGCGGAACATCCTGATGGAATTTCCAGCGCGATGGCGCGTATTGAGCAGGCGGCGGAAGGGCTGGAGTGTCGGCGTTCGTTGTCCAATTCGGCGGCGACTCTGTGGCACCCGGAAGCGCATTTTGACTGGGTTCGGCCTGGCATTATTTTGTATGGCGCTTCGCCGTCCGGTCAGTGGCGTGATATCGCCAATACCGGATTACGTCCGGTGATGACGCTAAGCAGTGAGATTATTGGTGTCCAGACGCTAAAAGCGGGTGAGCGTGTGGGCTACGGCGGTCGCTATACTGCGCGCGATGAACAGCGAATCGGCATTGTCGCCGCAGGGTACGCCGACGGTTATCCGCGCCACGCGCCTACCGGTACCCCTGTTTTAGTGGACGGCGTGCGCACCATGACGGTGGGGACCGTCTCGATGGATATGCTGGCGGTCGATTTAACGCCTTGCCCGCAGGCGGGGATTGGTACGCCGGTTGAGCTGTGGGGCAAGGAGATCAAAATTGATGATGTCGCCGCCGCTGCCGGAACGGTGGGCTATGAGTTGATGTGCGCGCTGGCGTTACGCGTCCCGGTTGTGACAGTGTAACTTGTTGTAAGCCGGATCGGAGACAGCGTCTTCTGGTTGCGAAAAAATCATCCATCCGGCTGGTCAGCAACTGTAGTTGTTAATGTGACAGAGCCATTGCCCATGATAGTGTCCATTAAAAGAATGGACACTATTTCCTCGGAACCTGAACTCACCGCACAGGCGTTCTACATAAAACGCTTACGCTTCATTGTTGACTCGAACTCGACTTCAGATAAATCACGCTTTACCCTTGATGGAGCCTGTACATAGATTTGTGTAATTGCCTGATTTTGATATGTTCAATTCAACATCAAATGAAGGTTAAATTATGGACGACAAACAATTGCAGGCTCAGGCTGCGTTCAGCAAAGCATCGCAACCGGCGATAGATGCTTCATTAAATTTAAGATTCAGCTTCCTCTTCAGCCACCCGTACGCCAATCTTCAACACTTCATTATCTTCTTTCTCGGCCACCGTCCAGATCATCCCGGCAAACTCTACCTGGTCACCGACAACCGGTGCCGCGCCTAACAACTGCTGGACAATTTCACCCAGCGTTTGCTGCTTATCACGATATTCTCGCCCGTCTTCCAGGCCATATATCAGCGCAACATCAGCATATTTGGCGCTGGCTTCGAGAATGAAGTCACCAAAGAAGCGTTGATCCAGCGCGACCGGCGGCGACTGGCTGAACAGTTTACCGAGCGCCGGAAGATCGCGTTCCCGACCAATTACACACAACACATCGCCTTCGCGCAGTCGGGTGCTGCCGGTAGGATGAAGCAACTGGTTATCACGAAACAGTGCCGCAATACGCGTCTCTTTTGGCATATGCAAATCGCGCAGTGCCGCGCCCACGCACCATTTATCGGCACTCAATTGATAAACAAACTGCTCCCACGGATTTTCCGGATGAATATCCAGGCCAACGCGTGACACCGGACGTCCCACTGGCGGAACCACCACTTTGGCTTTTTTAGCCGCCCACGAGAGTGATGTTCCCTGCAAGAGCAGTGAAACCAGAACCACAAAGAAGGCGACATTAAAGAACAGACGTGCATTCTCCAGCCCCGCCATCATCGGGAACACGGCCAGGATGATTGGCACCGCGCCGCGTAATCCTACCCAGCTGATAAACACGCGCTCACGCAGATTGAAACCGCGGAAGGGGAGCAATCCAGCAAATACCGAAAGGGGACGGGCGAAGAATATCATCCATGCCGACAAAATGAGCGCCGGAATGGCAATAGGCAGCAGATCGCTTGGGTTAACCAATAGCCCCAGCACGGAACATGGCGATTTGCGCCAGCCGCGAGGCCGTCGAAATTTTGCAGGATGCCGTAGCGGTTGCGAATCGGCCGATTACCCAGCAGAAAACCGCACAGATAAACAGCCAGAATACCGCTGCCTTCCAGCGCCGTGGTTAAAGCAAAAATTAAAATACCGCCGCTTAATGCCAGCAATGGATATAATCCGGCAGGCAGGGCGATGCGATTAATCATTTGCAGCAGTAAATAACCACCGCCAAGTCCGATGACAATCCCGAGGCCAAATTGCTGCAGAATATCGACCACGAACATCCAACTGACACTGCTTTCATGTTGCTGGATCATCGCAATCAGGGTAATCGTCAGAAAGACCGCCATTGGATCATTACTGCCGGATTCAATTTCCAGCGTCGAGCCAACACGTTCGTTAAGCCCCTTACCACCCAGCAGAGAAAAGACCGCTGCAGCATCGGTAGAGCCGACGATAGCGCCGATTAATAAGCCTTCAATCAAATCAAGATTAAACAGCCACGCCGCCATCATGCCGGTTAAACCAGAGGTGATAAGCACGCCCAGCGTCGCCAGCGACAGTGCCGGTCCTAACGCCACACGAAAGGAACTGGCCTGAGTGCGCATCCCGCCGTCGAGCAAAATAATCGCCAGTGCCAGGTTACTTACCATGTAGGCGAAGGGGTAATTATCAAACGGGATACCGCCGACGCCATCGACTCCTGCCAGCATGCCGATCGCCAGAAAAATAACCAGAATAGGAATGCCAAGACGGGAAGAAAATGAACTAAGTAATATACTGCTGGTGACAAGGATGGATCCTAAGATGAAAAGGCTAATTATTGTTGTGGCATCCAACGGTCGGTTACTCCTGATTACGCTGTCTCTTATATAAACCCTACCATATTAGCGGCAGAGACAGCGTTTTACTTAGCCCTGAAGCGTGATTTTTTTACATTTTAAGAACAGGATGACCGCTAATCGTCAACTGAGTGCCTTCCCGGGTGTTATTCAGAATGGCATGTGCGCCCAACGGCAGCGTAACCGTGCGTTGTTCATGACCAAAATCGAGGCCGGTAATGAGTGGAATCGACAGGCGGGAACGCAAAAACGCGTACACTGACTCCAGGTTGTAACCTGCGTCATAATCATTGGGCGTGCTGCCGCTAAAGCTACCGAGAATAATCGCCTTCTGACGTGGCAAAATTCCCGCATGATAGAGCTGCAACAGCATACGTTCGACGCGGAAAGGGTGCTCGTTAATATCTTCCAGTACCAGGATACCGTTCTCAATTTTTGGCATCCACGGTGTACCAATCAGTGAAATCAGCATCGCAAGATTGCCTCCCCACAACGTGCCTTCGGTCTGACATGTCGGGCCTTCCCCTTGCCATTCAATGGTGAAGGTTTTATTGCGTAACGCCAGCCAGAAATGGTGCTCGGTAAAGGCGTTCAGTTCATCCGCGCCAAAGTTTGCTACCAGCATGGGGCCGCTAAAGGTGATGACATTGCCTTGCGCCAGAAGACCGCACTGAATGGCGGTAAAATCGCTATGTCCGCAAATGAGTAACGGGTCATGTTGTTGGCGAGCCACCAGTGCCTGCCAGTCAATATCTGCCAGTAAACGACTGGCACCGTAACCGCCGCGTACAGCCAGCACGATGGTGTTGGGGGTAGTCAGTCTGGCAAGGGAATTGAGATCTTCCAGACGCTCTGTTTCCGTACCCGCAAAACGCTCACAACGACGGGCAATAACCTCGACGTTATTGACTTGATGCCCCGCGTCGGTAAGGCGCTGGATACCACGCAGCGCGGCGTGCTGTTTAATGCAGTAACCCGATGGGGCAATTAAGTGAAACAGAGACATGGCAATTCCTTGCTGACAACAGAAACGAAATGTATATCATGCCGCTTAGGTGTGCCGTTGTCACCTCAACGGCGATTCCAGGCTATAAGGATAGAAGAAGTGAAATTGAGATGGTTTGCCTTTTTGATTGTGTTATTAGCGGGTTGTTCATCAAAGCATGACTATACGAACCCGCCGTGGAACGCGCGAAAGTTGCAGTGGATGCCAATGGATGCCGGTGCAGCACCGGCGTCGATCCACAATTGATCACGGCGATTATCGCTATCGAATCGGGTGGTAATCCGAACGCGGTGAGTAAATCGAATGCCATTGGTTTGATGCAGTTAAAAGCTTCAACCTCCGGACGTGATGTTTATCGCCGTATGGGCTGGAGTGGTGAGCCGACGACCAGCGAGCTGAAAAATCCAGAGCGTAATATTTCAATGGGGGCGGCTTACCTGAATATTCTGGAAACCGGCCCGCTGGCAGGCATTGAAGATCCGAAGGTACTGCAATATGCGCTGGTGGTGTCATACGCTAACGGGGCAGGTGCGCTGCTACGGACTTTCTCGTCAGATCGGAAAAAGGCGATCAGCAAAATCAACGATTTGGATGCTGACGAGTTCCTCGAACACGTAGCGCGAAATCACCCTGCGCCGCAGGCTCCGCGCTATATCTACAAACTTGAGCAGGCACTGGACGCGATGTAAATCAGTCGCGCACTTTGTCCGCTTTTTCCCGGGCTTCTCGCTCGAGAGAGAAAATAATCCGCTGTAATTGCCGCTCCACCGTCGGGCTGACGTTAAGAAAACGGAAGCTCAGACGGGGAGTGGTGATGGTTTCATTCTTGCCATCAATCACTTTGCGCTCGCTGATGGAGATTAACTGGGCGTCAAAGTGAAAAACACCCCATTGCCTCATGTTGACTTCAATCTGAGCGAAGCGCATGCCTTCTTGTAATTCGGCAGGCTTTGCTGTTTCCAGTAATGCGCCCATGCCGCCTAACGACAAATCATACAGGCGGAAACGTAACGTACTGTTATCCGCCAGTTTGGTCTGGCAAAAATAAGGCGGATGGAGTGGGGCGGAGATGCGGAAATATCGGCGTCGTTGTACAAACCATAAGGTGGGAGGCGGTACGGTGATAAATGCCGGAAGCTGCAAGTATTCACTCTGCTGTAGTTGTTCAACAGTAAACTCGACTTTCGCACCCTGAGTTTCGGCGGTAATGGTAATGTGCTGTGCCTTTAGCACGGCGATGTTGTCTTCGGCTTGACTGCCGAAATCCAGCACCAGTTTATCCGGGGTTATTGCCAGTATTTTGCTGATCAGCTGCCCGCCATTCCAACTGAGACGCAAAGGAATTGCGGCTTTGTGCAAATCGCGTAACACGCCCAGGACGGCTAACGGATTTTGTTTCAGGAACTGCTCATGGTAATGACTCACGCGGAAAAACTCCTGACTGACAAACTGTCTTTGGTTTATCGGTCACAGTTAACAAAACTTAATACAAATGCGTGAATATTTTTTACATGTTGTTCTTAAATCAGCCGACATACGCCCAGCATCGATCCCGCCCTTGCCTATACTTAGAGCGTTGACGTAAGCATTTCTTGCGTCCGATTCATCGAAACGAGGGCCTGAACATGGGAATTATTGCCTGGATTATTTTTGGCCTGATAGCCGGCATTATCGCCAAGCTAATCATGCCGGGGCGTGATGGTGGTGGATTTTTCCTGACCTGTATTCTCGGGATAGTCGGTGCGGTGGTCGGCGGCTGGCTGGCGACCATGTTTGGCATTGGCGGCTCCATCAGTGGTTTTAATCTGCACAGCTTCCTGGTGGCGGTGGTGGGAGCTATTCTCGTTCTGGGCATATTCCGCCTCCTGCGAAGAGAATAAGATTTTCATAAGGCGGATAGCGATACAGATGCCGCTATCCGCTTTCACATCAGAACGTATACTCGACACCTGCTTTACGGGTGAAAAAAATCAATATAGCACTTCGATATCCGATAAAGTCGGTTCCCGGTAACAACAACAGAATCCTTTTTTAATTATTGTTTCGTTGTTTTTGGTGTGATTCAGAAAATAAATATTTTAGACAGTAGCCAGTCAGGCGTTAAAAATGGGGCGGATAGTGAGGCGGTTTTGGCTGCGCTTATTGAACATTTAGAATTGATCAATCCTTCTGGCAGATTAAGCCAAAATACCCGTTCGGCAATGCTTCAGTTACGCGAAGAGGAATGGTCTGAATTCTTTTTTTGGTTGCTAAATTCTCTGGAGTGTCTGGATTATGTGATTATTAATTTAACTCCAGAAAGCAAAAAAACGTTGATGAGTGAACACCGTAACAATATTCAGGTAGCAATTGATGCTTTATATAGCCAACGTCGGCGTAAATCGCCGGGTGATGAAAGTGAAACACTTACCCGTAGAAATGACGCTATCTTCGGCAACCACGTATGGCAAACATTTGCGCAATACTTCCCGCCGGACTTGAAAAACCGTCTGTGTAGAAAACACCATAGCTATGGATGTTATCTGCCGACAACGCCATCCGAGAAGCCGAATGACGTTGTCGGAGTAAGCTGGTTAAGGTGTGGGTTGTGCCTCTTTGGTTGAGGGTTGCGTCGTTGCTGACTTAACGGTCGGACGCGTCGCCGGAACATTGTCACACGGTTGCTCTTTCGGGCAGATCAAATCCAGCATTTTCAGCGTCACGCCATTGGTCCAGCCAAAGCCATCCTGTAATGGATATTCGCCACCGCCGCCCCCCGTTCCGGTGGTGCTGACATCATATTTTTCCACCAGCTTTTTCTCCCGGTCATAGGTGTGCTGAACATTGGTCAGGAAGTGCCAGCTAATGTCCATCGCCACCTCTTTTTGCCCGTAGTTTTGTAATCCTGCTGTCGCGACCCACTGTAACGGTGCCCAGCCATTTGGCGCATCCCATTGTTGCCCACTTTTCACCGACGTGGTGTTCAGGCCGCCGGGTTGCAGCAGATGTGTTTTCGTCGCCGTCGCCATTTTGTTGGCGCGATCTTTCGCTGCCGCATTGACGTACAGCGGGAACAGGGCGGCCGCGGTTAACTGATTGCGCACTTTATGACTTTTCAGGTCGTAATCGGCATACCAGCCTTGTTGATCGTTCCACATGTATTTTTCGATCCCTTTTTGACGGGCATTTGCCAGCGTTTCGTACTGGTTTGCCATCGCGTTATCTCCGGCAGCTTTGCTGGCGCGGGCGAGGATTTTTTCCATTTTAAACATCAGGCTGTTCAGATCGACCGGTACGATGCTGGTGGTGCGTAAGGTATTTAGTTGATGCGGGTTGTCCATCCAGCGCGAGCTGAAATCCCAGCCAGACGCAGCGGCAGAGCGCAGGTCGCGGTAAATTTCAGTGGCAGGTCGATTCGGATTGCTTTTGGCGGTGGCAATATCTTCCACCCATGACTCTGGTCGTGGCGTATCGCGATCGTCCCAGTAGCGGTTGAGAAGGGTACCATCCTGAAGTTTTACAACGCGTTTTTCCTGTTGTCCGGCTTGCAGGTTTTCAACACCGTCCATCCAGTAAGCATATTCTTTTTGCATTTGCGGCAGGTATTGCTTCAACGCGGCATCGCCTTCATGCTGCGCCAGTAACTCTACCATCAGGGCAAAGAAGGGCGGTTGCGAGCGGCTTAAATAGTAACTGCGGTTGCCGTTGGGAATATGACCGTAAGTGTCTATTTCATGAGCAAAATTGGCCACCATATCCGCGACTTTATCCCAGTGACCGCTTTCGGCAAGTCCTAACATGGTGAAGTAACTGTCCCAGTAATATACCTCGCGAAAACGTCCGCCCGGCACGACATAAGGTTCCGGCAGCGGTAACAGAGAATCCCATTTTTCGGTGTTTTCGGTAGAACGCGTTAATACCGGCCAAAGTCCGTCAATATGTTCGCGCAGTGACTGTCCCTCTGGCGGAACATATTTCTCGCCCTCTTTCGGCAGGGTGAAATTGACGTTAACGAAATGGCGCAGATCAAATCCGCTCTGGTTTTGCTGCATCCGATAATCAGCAAGGATCATCAGCGGATCGCTGTTCGGCACGGCATCGGCAAAGGTTTTTTGGTCCGGAAAAAGTTTGGCGTTTTGCACATCATTAAACAGCGGCCCTAATAAAATATCAGGCGGCTGTGGTGTTACCGGTGTTTCTTCTGCCTGCACCGATAGCGCAGCGAAACACAAAAAGATGCAGGCTGGAATTAACGCCATTTTTTGCGGGCGAGAAGGTGCGGGGGATTTCATCAATCATTCTCCTTTGGCGAAACCGAAAAAAACGGTATTCAAGTATCAGAAAACCTTAGTTCAGGATCGCACTAGCTGCATGATCGAAATCTCATTCTGCGAACTGTCAGGCATTTTAGAAAAGGGAATTAAAGGGATAAATAACGGCGAAATAGAGTGATTAAATAACGTCTGTTTATTAGCCAGCCAGCGACGTTGGGGTCGCGATTAGCGCAGAAAAAATCATCATGATTTGGTAAAAAATATAACAGGTAGTTAAAAAACTTCCGTGCAGAGTAAATAGCCGGATGGCATCAGAACGATGCCATCCGAACGGTGGTTTAACCCTGACGGCTGAAACGTTGCGTTTTAACGTCCAGCGTTAGCGTTTCTTCTGGTTGTATCGCATACAGTTTCTCACCCTGCAGGCAAATCCAGCCAATCCCCAGTTCACGGGCGATCAGGGCGCTGTGGGATAGCGGACTTCCGGCGCTAAGGCAGATACCTTTTACAACCGCCGGATCCAGTTGCAGTATTGTGGAGGGATAGATGTTCTCCGCCAGTAGAATAGTTGGCGAGTTAAACTGCGGGAGTTCTTCTTTCGTTTGGGTCAGGTGGACCAGGGTGCGATGCAGAAGATCGTCCACATCAATATAGCGAGCTTGTAGATATTCATCATCCAGTTGCTGGTATTGCTGGCTAAGTTCTTTAAGAACTTGCTGCCAGGCATATTCTGCCGTGCAATGTTCATGCTGAAGGAGTTCGCTTGCCGCCGCCAGCAGTTCCGGATCATCTAACAGTGTATGGTGACCAGAAAAGATTGCGGCAATATCGTCAAGCCCGCTGGCTTCTGCTTTCGCTGTTAACGTCATCAGATCTAATAACGTGAAGTCAATGGCCTGGCGTAATCGTTCTTGTTCTTCTTCCACGGTCAGGGTCGATTTTGCCTGTACCGTACATAAAACTGGTTGATAATAAAAGGCTTTACCCGAAACAGGCGGAACGGGACGCAGAGTAGGTGGAACAACTTCCTCCGTTTCACCAAAGTTATCTTCAGCCAGCTGACGGAAAGCGATCAGTGCCTCTTCAGCTTCTGGCCCTTTCGCAATCAGGCGCAGCGTATCGTTATAGCGAACTTGTAGTAGCGCAATCTGGTTAATGCTCTCCGGTGTGACGCATTTGCCGTTTTTCTCCAGCAACATATCGGCATTAAATGTCGATAAGGTATAAACCAGCCGGGAGGCCGGACGTACATGCAGGCCGTTACGGTTTTTTATGACCACCGCCAGAGAACGGGCTTCTTCATCGTACGGAGGACATGTGTCAGAGATTTCAGTGTCGGAGGACGGTAAACCCAGTTGTTCACGTTTGGCTTCCAGCGCATGCATAGCGTCAAAGATAACTTTGTCGATATCCGCCCCCGAGGCCGCGCTGACCGTTGCTGCCAGTGTACCTTCGACCAACGGCGCAGCACACAAACGTACTTTTGCGGCGATCTTGGGAGCCAGCAATTCCAGCGCAGTTTCAGCACTCAATAATGCGCTACCCATATCCATCATGACCAGCACATGGTCGGCATCAGCAACAGATTCGATGGCCTCCATCACTTTGACGGCATCGGTACCAATAGGATTTTGTGGATCGTCAATTCCCGCGGCAATGGCGATTTTACAACTATCACTCATTAACATCTGACGGGCTAATTCACCGACACCTTCTCCCAGTCGGCTGCTATGTGAAACTATGACCAGGTTTACCATCACCAATTCCTTACTCTTTTGCGGCTAACGCCAACATTTGCATCATAAACATCACCGAGGTCGCGCCGGGATCCTGGTGACCAATACTGCGTTCACCGAGATAACTGGCGCGGCCTTTGCGGGCTTGCATCGTAATCGTACTTTGTGCAGCGGATTCGGCGATTCTACTGGCAGCTTCGAGCGCCACCGGAACAGAGAGATTTTGCTCGCTGGACTGACGTAACGATTCCACCACCGGCACCCACACATCACACATGGTTTTATCGCCAGGTTCGGCTTTCCCGCGACTGATTACGCCGTCCGCGCCATCGCGGAACATCTGATAAAGCTCTTCCAGTGTCAGGCTTTGCCGTGCCTGGGTCGCCTGTGCGGCGCGGATAAAGAAGGTACCGAACAGCGGACCACTGGCACCACCGACGCTGGAAAGCAGCGTCATACCGGTATTCTTGAGAATGAAACCGATATCTTTATCTGCGATAGCAGGGAGTTTTTCCACCACTTTGCTAAAGCCTCGGTTCATATTTAGCCCGTGGTCAGCGTCGCCAATTTCGCGATCCAGTCCGGTAAGATACTCGCTCTCGGTGCTGAAAATATCGCCACAACGAGTGAGCCAGTTAACAATTTGAGTTCTGCTCAGTGACATTGCTTTCTCCTTATTTACCCCAGTTAAGGGCCGGGGTGTGGACCGGGGCGTCCCAGAGTGCCAGCGTTTCGTCATCAACTTTCAGTAAGGTGATTGAGAAACCGGTCATATCCAGTGAGGTGCAGTACGCGCCAATTAAATTACGTTCGATAGTCAATCCCGCTTGCTGGCAACGTGTGGTCAGGCGGTTATAGACGCCGTACAGCTCAGAAAGCGGAGTTGCGCCAAGATTGTTAACCAGCGCAATCACCCGATCGCCAGACTGGAGCGGTTGTTTGGTTTGTTGTTCTTCCTGCCAACTGCCTTGTTGATAATCCCAGAAACGCAAAGTGCGATGGTATGAGCCATTTACCAGCAGGGTGTCGAACATTTCATCGACGGTTTGATCAAGGGAAGAGAAGGGGCGGCGGTCAATACCCGGCTCACCATGAATGCCGACGCCAAACTCCATCTCATTATCCGCCAGGGTAAAAGAAGGTTTGCCCGCGGCAGGAACGGTACAGGCACCGAGAGCGATACCTATTGAGTGGCCTTGATTATTCAACTTACGCCCCAGTTCCGCACAGGCGTCCAGTGAGTCGCCACGCTCCGCCGCTGCGCCTACGACTTTTTCAATTAATACGGTGTTGGCAACGCCGCGTCGCCCGGCAGTATAAAGACTGTCTTTTACCGCAACGTCGTCATCAATGACCACAGTGGTCACTTTTACGCCGCTATCGTGCAGTAACTCGGTCGCTGTTTCAAAGTTAAGAATATCGCCGGTGTAATTTTTGATAATCATCAGTACACCTTCGCCGCCATCAATTTGCATGGCGCATTCAAAGATTTTATCGGGCGTCGGTGAGGTGAAAATTTCGCCCGGACAGGCCCCCGAAAGCATCCCCTGACCGATATAACCACAGTGCATCGGCTCGTGTCCGCTGCCGCCACCCGACAGCAGGGCGACTTTTCCTGCAACGGGGGCATCAGCTCGGGTGACATACACCGGATCCTGATGCAGTGTCAGAGATGGATGCGCTTTCGCCAGTCCTGCCAGTTGTTCGTCCAGTACGTCTTGCACATCATTGATCAATTTTTTCATTATTTTGCTCCAGCAATTACGGTAGGGCATGGATGATGTTCAACGACACGGCGACCACTGACTGCCGATGAATCCATTGTGCATCAGGCAAGGGAAAAGAAAATTAGCCCAAATTATGTTTCATAGTGAAACATATGCTTTAATGAATGTTCCATATTGAAACTTTTACGTGTATTAATACTTAAAATTGCGAGCCGGAACACCTTTTGTCATAAGGGATGCGGGATATGAGTGGCGCTTTTAACAACGATGGTCGGGGCATATCTCCCTTAATTGCAACCTCCTGGGAGCGATGCAATAAGCTGATGAAACGGGAGACATGGAACGTACCACATCAGGCCCAGGGCGTGACATTTGCTTCTATTTATCGGCGTAAGAAAGCGATGCTGACGCTCGGGCAGGCTGCGCTGGAAGATGCCTGGGAATATATGGCACCGCGAGAGTGTGCGCTGTTTATCCTCGATGAAACCGCCTGCATTCTCAGCCGTAATGGCGATCCGCAAACCTTGCAGCAGCTAAGTGCACTTGGATTCCATGACGGCACGTATTGCGCCGAGGGAATTATTGGTACTTGTGCGCTATCGTTAGCGGCTATCTCTGGTCAGGCCGTGAAAACGATGGCCGATCAACATTTCAAACAGGCACTCTGGAACTGGGCCTTTTGTGCAACGCCGTTGTTTGACAGCAAGGGCCGATTGACGGGAACAATAGCGCTTGCGTGTCCGGTTGAGCAAACTACCGCAGCTGATTTGCCGTTGACGTTGGCAATCGCCCGCGAGGTCGGAAATTTACTGCTGACGGACAGTTTGCTCGCTGAAACTAACCGTCATTTAAATCAACTTAATGCCCTGTTAGAAAGTATGGATGATGGCGTGATTAGCTGGGACGAGCAGGGTAATTTGCAATTTATTAATGCCCAGGCGGCGCGGGTCTTGCGCCTTGACGCGACGGCAAGTCAGGGACGGGCAATCACTGAACTCTTAACGTTACCCGCCGTATTGCAACAAGCAATAAAACAGGCACATCCGCTCAAACACGTAGAAGCAACCTTTGAAAGCCAGCACCAGTTTATTGATGCGGTGATAACCCTTAAACCGATAATAGAAACGCAGGGAACCAGCTTTATTTTATTGCTTCATCCTGTGGAACAGATGCGGCAGTTGATGACCAGTCAATTAGGAAAAGTCAGCCATACCTTCGCTCATATGCCACAGGACGATCCGCAAACCCGCCGCTTGATTCATTTTGGTCGCCAGGCGGCGCGCAGTAGCTTTCCTGTCCTGCTTTGTGGAGAAGAGGGCGTGGGCAAGGCACTGCTAAGTCAGGCAATTCATAATGAAAGCGAGCGTGCTGCAGGTCCTTATATCGCCGTCAATTGTGAGTTATATGGTGATGCGGCACTGGCGGAAGAATTTATTGGTGGCGATCGCACGGACAATGAAAATGGCCGTCTGAGTCGGCTGGAACTGGCGCACGGCGGCACGCTGTTTCTTGAAAAGATTGAATATCTGGCGGTGGAGTTACAGTCTGCTTTGCTTCAGGTTATCAAGCAGGGTGTTATCACGCGACTGGATGCGCGGCGTTTAATACCAATTGATGTCAAAGTGATTGCCACAACGACCGCGGACCTCGCAATGCTGGTGGAACAAAATCGTTTTAGTCGCCAGCTGTATTACGCGTTGCATGCATTTGAAATTACCATCCCGCCTCTGCGTATGCGGCGTGGCAGCATTCCGGCGCTGGTGAATAACAAATTACGCAGTCTTGAAAAACGCTTCTCTACGCGGCTGAAAATTGATGACGATGCCCTCGCTCGCCTGGTTTCCTGTGCATGGCCTGGCAACGATTTTGAACTTTACAGCGTCATCGAGAATCTTGCTCTGAGTAGTGATAATGGGCGCATTCGCGTCAGTGATTTGCCGGAACATCTGTTTACCGAGCAGGCAACAGATGATGTCAGCGCCACACGCCTTTCCACCAGTCTGTCATTTGCGGAAGTTGAAAAAGAGGCAATTATTAACGCAGCCCAGGTCACAGGCGGTCGCATTCAGGAAATGTCGGCTTTACTTGGGATCGGCCGCACTACGCTGTGGCGGAAAATGAAGCAACATGGCATTGATGCAGGGCAGTTTAAGCGCCGGGTATGAAAGACAGAGACGATTTCTGATACATCAGAGTGATCTATATTTCATTCCGGCGCACGCTAACATTTTTCAGCATCGTTTAAGGGCTGGTCTATCCCGCACTTAAAAGCTGAAGCGATATCCTCCGTTGACTTGCTTCTGATCAAAGAGGTTACTCTGCGTGTAATCCGCTTCGAGGTAGAATGTGCTGTTTGTTATACTGTGCACTGACTCCACGCCGTTATTCCAGCCATTACCTTTGAAACTGTAACTTCTCCCGGGAGTTGTTCAACAGATAGTCTGTATCCCCTGAAAACTCGCGGATAGCTCCAGTCTTCACATACATATTCAGCTGGCTGTTGCCTGCGGTGATGTCATATCCCAGTATCATGCTGGCACGCCCCAGCAGCGATTCGTAGTGATTCAGATGTATATTGAGGCCATTACTCGCCTTCATAGCCATCTCATTCTGGTGGCTGTATGTAAGCTGGGTTTGCGGCTCTATATAGAACCCATAACCAGTAGGGGACAGGTTGAACCTCTGCCCGGCTTCCAGGGAGATGCTCATTCCATTCGCAGTGCCGTTGGCGTTAACGCCGTTGTTCTGACTGTCCAGTACGTGGAAACTATTTTTCTGGCGCGATGCTTTTATAACGAGATCGCTGTAAAAACCGTTTTGTGCCATGTAACTGGCGTACATTCCCATGTAGTCTGAACGTGCGGTACCGTCGCCTCCGCTATAGTCCGGCGATGCATGTGTTGAGCCAATATACAGACCGACATACAACGGCATTACATCAGAGAGACGTTTATCCCCACCAAACTGGATACCGCTGTAACCCATGTCAAAGCCGCTCAGTTTGCCACTGGCAAAGGAGTCCAGGCTTCCCCCATAACTGCGCAACCAGATATTACCGTCTTTACTCTGATTTCGCAGGTCACCCATCCGTTGCATCAGCGTACGGTTTTCAACATAGTTCAATAAGTAACCGACATTGAGATAATTGCCGCCAGCATCTGCGGTCGTGGTGGGTTTAGGCGTGGGAGCGGGTTCAGGCGTAGGATCGGGGTTGACTATGGGAGGCTGAGCGGGAGCTGGTGTGGGTTCAGGATTAGGAGTCGGTTCCGGAACTGTCCCGGAAGCGTAAAGCTCCCAGTTAGTGCCATTTTTACGCACATCGTACAGATATCCCCCCAACTCAACCTGAGAAGACGCGCTGAACGAGGCCGCGCCGTCAGTGGTTTTTACCACTGTCAGAACTTCATTTCCCGTTGTGGCCTCGCTGCCCTGGTTGCGGATAGCCAATACGTGATTACCAGCACTACTCCCGCTGATATTCAATAAATCCCCTTTATTATTAACGCCATTACCCTCGCCAACAACATCAGCACGCATAATAAAGGTACTGTTACCGCTCAGGTTCTCTACGTTTAATGTGGCAAATGTGCCGGCAGTTGACCCGTGGCTGGCAAAATCGACAGTTGAATGGCTCAGCGCCAGCGTGTCGAGATTAGAATTACTTGTTACGTTCCAGACGCTGTTATTCATTGCAACGTCCAGTTTTCCGCCATTGACATTATCGCTGAGGGAGGAACC